>Ga0180085_1000155_pt1 | contig 23361 bp, 23 predicted proteins | sample EasRiv730_16_10D_FD_123013 | JGI IMG/M metagenome (GOLD analysis project Ga0180085, IMG submission 123013) | Soil microbial communities from meander-bound floodplain in the East River, Colorado, USA - East River metaG ERMLT730_16_10D | ecosystem: Environmental > Terrestrial > Soil > Floodplain ... | reverse complement strand
AGGCAGATGCCTTGTTTTGCTGGGCCAAACAAGGCAGGACCTTTCACCAACACAAGACCTTAACCAACCCGATGGTTATGCCCGACAAGGCCGTCGATGCGAAGACGCCTTAGGCGGCTGGAAGAACTCTTATGCGTTCAAAACCGTCGCGAAGAGTTCAAACCTGCACAGGTTAAGGATCGATTTCTTGGCTCTTCCTGGGTGCTCCTGTCCTTTTCCGAAGTCACAACCGTTTCGGGACCTGGTGATTCGGCTAAGTTTGCCCCCAAATTCTGCCTCTTACGAAACGGTGGCCCCTTCGTGGCTGGAGGCTTGCATTTCGAGTCGCGAGTCACTTCTGCAAACTCCAACGGGGCTACTGAGCCCGAGTGCCAAGCAGATCCCGAGGTGCGTAAATGATTCAATTCCGTGGTTGTTATGTAAAGTATGGAGACACCGCGGCGCTCAAGAGCTTCGTGCCTGGCTGGGGTCAGTTTCACAATAGACACTATTTGAAAGGGGCTGTGTTCCAAAGCCTTTTCGCATTAGCTACCTTCTCAGTTATTTACCTGTCGATAGTTCAGATTCAAATGGGTGTGGAGACTAGCAGAGCCAGGGCCATGGTTTTTCTCGGTCTGCTGATCGTTTGGGAGGTCGCACTATTTGACTCTTATCATTTCGCGATCGAGAACCGTCGGCGAGATGCCAAACGCATCAACGTTGCGGTTTCGACCTTTGTGAGTGGACTCGCTCTTAATGGTGAGAACTTTGAAGAGGTGGCTGTAACCCAAAATCTGAGCAAGTTTGGCACGTGCTTGTTTTTGTCTAAAAAGGTTGAAGTGGGTACTGAGCTCGACTTGGAGTTTGCAGGAAAGGTCCGTAGCCGCGGTCGAGTAGTCTGGCAGAAAGGGACTGACAGCCACTTCGAGAATTTGGTGGGCTTGGAGCTCCTGACCCCGCTGAAGCAGAGTTTTTTGCTGGGGATGGCAAATCCATCAGTGCTAGAAGCGACATCATCCATCTCCCAGAGCCTCCACAACAAGGTTCACACCCCATGAAGGGGATTTCAGGAGACCATCCATGCTCCGCAAAATGACTGACAAAACTCGAAATGAGGCAGGTAAGGCTGGCGTGAATCCTGCAGAAAGATTACGGTCAAACCGGGGCATCACCCTGATCATGGCCGGTGCCGGCATGTTTTGCTTCCTTGGTTTTGTTGCTCTGGCAGTCGACATGGGGATGCTCTACAGAGTGAGGAACGACAGCCAGAACATCGCAGACGCGGCGGCCCTGGCTGGAGCCCGTGAAGCCTTCATCGTGCCGAATAATGATAAGGAGCTTGCAGCGAAGCAAGGAGCAAAATCGGCGGCCGACGCAAACTACACACCAGAGTCAGCGAGCGACATCAGGCTTCGTGATGCAGACATTTTGGTGAGAGACACCCCGAACGAGCACACAGTCAAAGTCACCATTCGCCGTACCGTCGCGAACGGAAACCCTGTCAGAACGTTTTTTGCCCCAATCGTTGGGATTCCAGCAGCGAGCGTTACCGCCACCGCAACTGCAGAAGCCTACATACCGACAGGTAACCCCTCAGGGCCCCGTTATGGGACTCAGTGCATTAAACCCTGGTTGTTGCCCGATATTAATCCCAACACTGGGCAGCCTTTCTCTCCAGCGGATATTGGCACTGATATCACCATCAAGGGAGGGGACCCGAATACGGATGCGGTCCAGCCAGGCCAATTCTATCCTCTTGACTTGCAGTACAACGGCATTACTCCCAATTGCCCCTCCTGTGAGAGCCCTGCGTCCACCACGACTGGAGCAGATCTCTATCGGTCAAACATCGCGTGCTGCAATGGAAATACTGTCATTTGTGGGGAAACCCGATTGAACCTCCAGACAGGAAACATGGTGGGCCCTACGCTTCAAGGTAGTATTTGCCTGATACACCAGGGTCCTGGCAATTCCGGCGGCCAAGATACTTTGGTCAGCGTGAATCCGCTGCAAATTCAGTATGGGAGCAATCACCCAGGTGGTGGGGGTGGTTACGGCACGAGCAGTGAGTCCCTTCAGGCCGTGCCTGTTTATGACCCTGCAACCAACCCCATCAGTCCAGGACAGGGAAGCTATCCCAATGTCCTCGTGAGCAAAATGCTGCAGGTATTCATAAAGAATGTCCACAATCCCCAAGGCACGGTCGATGCCAGCATCATCTTGGTCATCACCTGTGCTATTCCACCGGGTGGCCCACCCAGCAGCGGGACGGTCGCCGTTGGAAACCCAGTTCCATTGCGGCTGGTCAGGGACTGAGTTTGACTTTTGGCTGCCTTCGGGAGTAGCTAGTCCATGAAAGGTGGGTGACTAATGATCTTGCCACTCCAATTAGTCTGGACGAGGATCAAGACGCGTTTTGCCAGTGAGAAAGGGTCCGAACTGGTTGAGACTGGTGCCGTGATCCTGTTGTTTATGATTCTGGTGATGGGTGTCTTTCAGTTTGGCCGAGCTTATAACATTTACCAGAACATCACGAACGCCGCCAGAGAAGGAGCCCGGTTTGCTGTGGCCCCTCAAAGAGGGGGCGGGGTCGCGTATCCCACGACAAACGAGGTTCGAACTGTCGTTGTGAACTACCTGAACAGTGCCAATCTGGCAGATCCAGGTGCAACAAGACTTCAAATACTTCCGAATCAGAGCTTGGGTGGCGTAGCCACTTGCAACCCTGCTGTCAGTGGTTCCCCATGTGGGACGGGCGTATCTCTGAGCTATCCATTTTCCATATTCGGATTTGGAAGCATTGACATTAACACCTCTGTCGTCATGAGGAACGAACTATGAGAGTTAAAAGAGCAAAGTCGGGAATCCTCTCCAGACGGCTGGAAAGCAGCTCAGAGAGAGGTGCAGGACTGATTGAGTTTTCCTTTGTCTTTCCGTTCTTGCTTCTCTTCATGGTTGGGATCTCGGAGTTTGGTCGAGGTTATAAAATCTACCAGAACATCACAAATGCGACGCGAGAAGGAGCTCGATTGTCATCCAAGCAGTATTATAACCAGCCGACCAACGCGCCCGACATGCTTAGAAATCGGATGACGAACTACATTTCCTCGTTGGGTTTGGACCCTTCGCTCTATCAAGGAACCGCTACGAGTATTTCGGGGACAACGGCCTGGGAATACGGCGACTACCCAAACGGCGCCTACCTGCGAATCGATCAAGCCAAAACTTTTCCAAAGGTTGGCAGTCCTGGAAACGTCCTTACTGGTTCGCAGATTGAAATCAGATACCCTTACAGCTTTATGTTCTTTGGTCCTGTGATGCGCTTGGTTGTATCCAACTCAACGCACAACAATTCGATCTTCATCTCGAACTCCACGTTCATCCAAAACGAGTAATGTTTTTCGACAATTGCAGAGAGTAGTCTTTGATTTGCCGTAACCTGTCGCCTCAACTCCCACAATAGGACTCTACTCGTCGTTCTCCTTTCGTCCGTAAATATTTTTCCAGCCGCGCTAAAGAACTCTTTGTCGGCCGCCGATGAAGTCCACAAACAACGTGTGATTCGCATATCGCCCTCAATGCGAGTTACCTTCCTCAATCTAGTCCTGTAGGAGAAGCACCATGCGAAATCGAAATTCGAGAAACCCACATTCACCTGAACCCCGCGGATTCCGCTCTCAAGATGGAATCGTCCTTTTCATGACTGCCGCAGGCTTGGTTGCGCTGATCGGGTTTATGGCCTTGGCAATCGACATGGGAATGCTTTACACCGCGCGAGCCGATTGCCAGAAGATCGCAGATGCTGCGGCACTCGCTGGAGCCAAAGAGGCATTCTTCTACACTCCGACAGATCCAGTCGCCACAGCACAGACCGCTGCCGTTTCTGCAGCGCGGGCAAACTATGTGCCACGCGACAGTAACGACAATCGACTGCAAACCGCCAATATCGTTGTGAGAACCGCAGAGCGGACCGTGCAGGTCACGGTCACGAGAACCGCAGCAAACCTGAATCCCGTGCAGACCTTCTTCGGAAAAATCTTCGGGATCAATTCGGTGGACGTTACTGCCATGGCAACTGCCGAAGTTTACCGGCCTACCGTTGGAGGACCGCCCTTCGGTTCGAAGTGCATCAAGCCTTGGCTGCTGCCCGATCAATACGACTTCGGAAGCGGACTTGAAACGATTGACGAAACCGACCGCGGAAAGAACTTCAACATCAAGCAGGGCGACTCCGCCTTGTCGACAGCACCTGGCCAGTATCTGATCGCTAACCTACCTACAGGCTCAGTCTCGCCTCTGTGCCCTGCCTGTGGCGATCCGGCAGCAGCGGCAAATGGCGCGGATCTTTATAGACAGAACATTTCCTGTTGCAACCGGAATCCCATTTTTTGTGGTGTTTTGCTGGACTTCGATACGGAAAACGGCAACAAGGTGGGCCCAACGGGACAGGGAGTTCAGTGCCTAATCGGTCAAAACGGCAACGGGAGTAGCGGTCAAGACACTTTGATCTCTCCAACGCCATCTGATCCAACAGGCTCGCTTCAGATTCAACCTGGAAACAGCAATCCACTCTCCCACAATCCCAGCATCACCTATGTGACGGACAGCGACTCTCTCATCATTGTGCCGATGTTTGATGCAGCTACCCCTCTGACGAGCGGCCAAACCCAGGTTTTGATCGTTGGTTTCATGCAGGTATTTATTCACTACGTAGGAAACCCACAGAACACTGTGTATACCACGATCATTAATGTGACGCGGTGTTCCTCAGGAGGGGGCATTGGATCACCGCCGCCGCCCTCCGGAACCATCACCGGAGCCATTGGCAGCCCACTTCCCCTCCGCCTGGTACGGAACACGGGAACTTAGCCGCAGGTCAATGCGATCAATGAAATTGCAGCGAGAGTGGAGGTCAAAGGTTATGCGCCAACAGTTCAAACACAACGAAAAGGGCGCCGAGTTGATTGAAATGGCGTTTGTGATTTTGCTGTTTGTGGTCTTGATGGTCGGGGTCTTCGAGTTCGGCCGCGCTTACAACATTTATCAGAACATCACGAATGCAGCGCGCGAAGGAGCAAGGTTTGCGGTGGCACCCGCACGCGGGGGAACCATCAACTATCCGAGCAGATCGGATGTGGATGCGGTGATCGCAGGCTTCATGCAAAGTGCCCACCTCGACCCAGCGGCGGCAACCTTCGATATCCGCCTGAACAATCAGAACGTCGATCCCAGTTGCACTCCGTGCACGCCAGGAAGCGGCTGTGCGTGCGGCACGCTCGTCTCGATCAGCTACCCCTTCTCGTTCCTCTTTTATGGAGGCGTGAACATCTCTACTTCTGTTTTGATGAGAAACGAGTCTTAGCGAAGTGTTGGAGGATACGCAAATGAGAAGCCAAGAACTGAAAGCCGTGCAACTGGAGAGAGGAGCTTCCTACCTGGAATTTGCCTTGGTCCTGCCTTTTTTTCTTGTGTTTGTCATGGGCATCGTGGAATTCGGAAGGGGCTTCAACATTTACCACAATTTGACGAACGCCTGCCGGGAAGGTTCCCGGCAAGCAGCGATGCAAGATAGCAATCAGGTCACGCTGACTTCAGCCGACAACGTCCGTAACCGAGTCATCAGCTATATGAACAGCCTCGGCCTCCAAACTTCCTACTACACGGGAACCGGTACCAACAATCCCTCCACTTCAACAAACTACGTTTATGGTAGCTATCCAAACGGCGCCTACATGCTCATAAACCAGGGGGAGACCATTCCGCAGCGGGATGCCAGTGGCACAGTCATTGCGGGCGGGAACTACTATCTCGTCTCGAAGGTCGAACTCAGCTACCCCTACTCCTTCCCTATGTTCAACCGGGTTATCCAGTTGTTGGTGCCCACCTCTGCCTTTAACGGGACTATCTACATTCGAAACTCTGCCACGATGGAAAACTGATTCCTGAGATATTATCCCTCCCCGATCTAGCTATATGGAACCCGCGGAGTCGATTTCTCGATCTACGTGGTCGCTCCGTGGGCTGGCTAGCTAAAGTAGATCAACGACGCAACTCCCGCCCGGATTCTTACCGCTGGGCCCAAGCAGCCATCCGAATGTGACATGTGACGCGAAAGGGAAGAACTCTTCACACAGTTGGAATTCCCTTTCACACATCTTCGGAGCTTTCTGACCCTCCTTCAGTTTCAGAAAACCTCTAAAGCTTGGTAACTCGTTGCTGACGCGAAGACATCCAGCGGAGTTCCGCTTGTCCGCTTCGAAACGATCATTGGCTAGGAAAGTGCCTTTACCAATTCTGAAATGACACAAATCCAGCTTTTGACATTCGGTTGGGTTGTCTCTTAGGATAGTTCCTTCGGTTAGAGTGAGTTTCGTTCAAGGAGTAAACAATGAGTTCATTGATCAAGATCACGGCCGCAGACGGAAAGCTCCGATCTGAAAAAGGGGCAATCCTCTTCATCGTTGCGGCCTGCCTTGTGGTTCTGCTCGGATTTATGGGCTTGGCCATTGACTTGGGCCACGCTTATAACAACAAGAGCCAGCTGCAGAACATCGCAGATGCGTGTGCCTTGGCCGGTGGTTCTGCGTTGAATAGCGAACCCTCCGGAATTGCGTTGGCGGAAAGCCGAGCCACTGACGCAGCCAACCGCCTCAGCAATCGGAGTGAGTTCAACAAGGCCTCGGTTACCGTACCCACGACAGCCGTTACGTATTCGGTTTCTCTCAATGGCCCCTGGCTGACGAGAGCGGCAGCCGAAGCTGTCGCGGTCGCTCCGACGATACGATACGTCAGGGTTGATGTTCCGCCACAGCCAACAGAAGTCGTTTTTGCGAAAGTCATCCCTGGGATTCCGGCGTCTCTGAGCTTCGGAGCCGACGCCGTCGCCGGCCAGCTTCCGCTTGAAGAGGTCTGTCGCGGTTTAGATCCGTTTTCGCCTGTCAGGCGAGATAGCGGCCCCTATGCCGACAGCCCAGTCGACCCACGTGCTCTGCCGGGAGAATATGGCTATGTCAGGGGACAGTCATACGAGATACGCCTCTCACCCGGAAACAGCGGCAAGAACTGTGGGACGCAGGGCGTTCCGGGCTGCGTTACCGGCAACTTTGGATTTGCGGACGTTAACGGTTGCGGAAACGGCAACAGCTGCCTTATAGATACAATTGTCAATGGTTCCTCTAGTAGCTGCGTAGGGACGGGATCGGGCTTACCAGCAGTCCCCGGGGATCGTGGAGCGACTATCCTGGGCGCCTTGCAAGATCGGTTTGATCAGGATAATGACCTCAACACCTATTACACCTGGGACGATTGGCATGACATCTATCTAGTGAATACAAAAGCCAACAACGGCCGCGAGATCTATCGAAGACAAATAAGAGTTGCCTTCAACGATGGAGTAATCCCGAGCGGCGCTGGGAACTACAACGTTGAAGGATTTGGGTGCTTTTTCATGGAGACTCGTCCCGCGACAGCCCCGCCTTCATCCGCGCTCTGTGTGATGTTTGTCGGAGCCTGCAGCGAATCGGGCGCACCAGCACCGAGCGCTACCACTACGAGCATTACTCGGCTAGTTTTGTTTAAATGAAAACACGGGGATGACTATGTGGACCAAATCGAAGGTTCGAAGTGAGAAGGGCGTAGAACTCATAGAATTCGCTCTCGTGCTCCCGTTACTGCTTCTTTTGTGCCTCGGGGTTATCGAGTTCGGGAGAGCGTACTATACTTACAACATTCTGACAAAAGCAGTTCGTGATGGCGCGCGCTATCTGTCCACAGGAATGGTTACGTCAACAGGTACCATTGACACCACGATTGCAAACCAGACAAGGAATATTGTCGTCTATGGCACCATAACCAATACCGGAAACCCGAAGGTGCCCGATCTGACGACGGCTCAGGTAACGCTTCCCGCTGCCACGGTCGTCACGGCCTCCGAACAGTACGTCACAGTTGGTGTCAATTACCCATATGTCCCGCTCTTCCGTTTGATCATGCCATCGGCTATGACCTTTTCTCCCAAAGTGACGATGCTTTTCGTAGGCAGGATTGGCTTCCCGTCCTAGTTCAAATTTCCGTTGGAGCTAGCAAAAATGAATCGTCGCTCAAAATCCAACTCACCGCTTCGGACTGACAAGGGCCAAAGCCTCGTTGAGATGGCACTGGTCTGCATGATCTTCTTTTTCTTGCTCTTCGGGATCCTGGAATTCGGTCGCGCTCTCTACTACTACAACACAATCGTTCAGAACACGCGCGCCGCTGCTCGATGGGCAGTGGTGAATGTGCTGGATAACAGCGACGCGGCTGACATCACGACTACTCAGAACATCGTGCTGTATGGCGGCCCAATCGCTTCAGGAACGCCCGTACTTCCCGGCCTGACGGCTGCAATGGTAAACGTTTCTGTTGCTAACCTTGAGGTTGACACTAGCACTCCACCGAAACCGATCAGTCAAAAAATTTCTGTCAGCGTTAGTGGCTACCCATTCCGGTTCCTTATTCCGCTTGCCCCTGACATTACCATCCCTGCTTTTGAAACCTCTTTGTTCACCGAGAGCAGGGGTATCATTCCTCCTTAAACTCCTTCCAGACACGAGCAGCCTCAAGGTCAGCGTGGCCTGATGGGCCACAAAAATCCAATCCCCGCCCTATTCCCCAAAAAAAACTATCTACTTGCACTTTCTCTTGGTGCCTCGGCTTCCATCTTTCCCTCCCATTGATCTAGTCTTTGGGCAAAGCAACTGCTTAGGCTGTTAGCCTTCGATAGCATTTTTCTCTGTAGCTCGCCGTCACTTTTGCCGACAGTGAATTACAAAATGTCCTTTCGTCAGAGCCAGGGAGGAACCACTGTGGCGCCAACATTAGATTCGTGCAGAAGATATGGAGATCGTGCTGCCTTGCTAGCTTTGATCCCAGGCTTGGGGCACTTCCGGAACCGCCAGTACTTCATTGGGTTCCTAACAGTCGCAACTATTAGCGTACTGTTCTTGTGGGTCTTTTGGTTGGCGTTACTGCAGTTCGGTTCTGACCATTCCAATCTCAGCGCGGCCCGAGCTTGTTTCCTTGTCTGGACTTTGGTTGTCTGGCAGGCTTCGGTATTCCACGCTTACTCTTCGACCATCAGGCAGCGACAGCAAGACGGTGCGCGCCACCCAGTAGATCTTGCAGTGCAGATCGCCGCGACGAGGCTGAGTCAATTTAGCGCGAGCGCCAGAACCAGGAACCTGAGTAAGACAGGTGCTTGCCTGGTCGCGCCCAGCTCTTTCCCAGCCAACACGCAGCTCACAATTGCATTTGATGGACATCCCGTCAACAAGGCTCGCGTGATATGGTCGAAGCCGGCCGGAAACGGAACAGGCAATCTGGTTGGGGTCGAATTTGCTCGACCGCTTATGGCTTTCTAGACAAAGTGTCCCTTGAAGCCGTGGGTTGGCGGAGAGTGGACTGCCGGGAAGTATCGTGTTTGAACTAAGAGCGCCGTTGTTAGACACACTAGCCCGCTGAAATCCCCCTAACGACAAGCCGCCTGTGGAGAAGTTTCAGTTTTCTGAGGGCAACCGACGCGCTAAACGAGCCCTAAAATGCCCCAAGTCCCTCAAGCTGGAGAGTCGTGGTGAAGGCTGGCAAAGTAATGCCGGAGCCTAAGATTGGCACGATGAAATTGAATGTATAGCCGGTAATACCGACCTGAACGTAAGCAGAGCGGTACTTGTCCGGCAGAAGAGTAGCCTCTACAGGGTTGCCAGTGTCAGGGTCTATTCTCGTGTAAGTGACCGTGACATTGGACGTACTCAAGCCTGGAAGAACTGGGTTACCTGTGCCTGCGGAGTTGTGATAGACGACATAGTTCTTCACCGTGTTGTTCGTGACACTCGGTATCTCAACAACAGCGAATCGTGCCCCCGCACGAGTCGCCTGAACAATCGTATTGTACGTCCAGAGCGCTCGTGAGAACTCGACAATGCCAAACAGGACCACGAGAAATATCAACACGACCAAAGCAAACTCCACAAGTGTCTGACCGCCCTGAGGAGTCTCCGAAGGCCTCACTCTGCGTACCTCTTTATTGATCGAGCCATGCATTAAGTCCGACATAGCGCATCTCCACATTCGGAGTAAACGTGAAACTGCTAATCGGAACGATTCCGGGGAACATGGGCTGGAACGTGTATCCTGTGACCCCGACCCTTATCCAACGCGGCGGGTTTGTCCGGCTGGCTCCTGTGTCAGGATTTCTCGGGGTAATGGTAATGTTACCCGCTGCAAGTCCTGGCAAGCACGGGCTTCCAGTTCCTTCCCTGTTACCGTAGACCGTTATATTCTGAGTTCTTGTCAGTTCGATGGGGTCGTAGGCATGCATGCTCATATACCGTGCACCTTGGCGCACCGCTTTGCTTAACGTGTTGTACTGGAAATAGGCTCGGCCAAACTCAATGACGCCGAGAACGATGAGCAAAAGCAGCGGAAGCGTCATGGCAAACTCGAGCAGGCTCTGGCCTCGTTGCGACGTTCGGTTCTTTCTGTTTCTAATCTCGAAGATCTCGTCCATGCTTCCCCTCAAATTAGGTGAATGTCAGAGACTCTATCGAAAGAGAACAATTCTGGTGATAGCCGGCAACCCGACGTCGGGTGGAGTAGGTGCAGTGGGATCGAAGTACCCGTTGACGTTACAGTTGCCGATGTACTCTCCCATGATATCTCCCCCGTTTCCACCGGGGACCCTTTCTCTCATGAAGAAGCACCCGTAATTGATCGCGTAAACAGGACATTCCTTTCCGTTATCAAAGGGAGTCCAGGGGCCAGGAGGAATTGGCGTCGTTGAGATAAACGGAACGACGAAGACGCGCTTTCCATTGCCAGTTGCTTTATAGAGATTGTATTGCCACATCACACTGGTGCCGCCAGGATATTCTGTTTGATTGGTATCCAGATCGAAACGGTCATTGAGACCAAATCTGACGGGACCCGCCGCGACGCCCGGTTTTGTGCAGAAGGGATAATTCAACGGAATGCAGCCCTCGATGGCACCCGAAAGCAGATCCCGAACCGTTGAAGCTCCATGATTACAATCGATCCCCTGGTCTTCCAGCACCTCGCAGAAATCGAGAATGAGATAGTTTCCCGAGCCGACGTCGCTAACGTCATTGTTGGGAGCCAGACGATACGTGTAGTAGTAGCCTGGAGTGTACACTTCCATCGTACCGCTCCCGGACTGAGGGGCAGGAGCCAAGGGAATCACGCCATCACAAATAGTGGTGACAGGCGGACTCTGGCCCGCCACGGCAGCGGCCGACACAGCCTGTGTGCTCCCGATGCCCGGAATGATTTTGATCATGGCCAGATCCATGGTTCTGAGGTTGGTTGTTCTGACAAATCGGATGGTCGCGGAAGTCCCAGGCGACGCCAGAACTTGAGCCTCGGTGAGATAACCCGAATCTCGAATGGGACTGAAGGTGATTTCGCTAGCCGGGTCAAGAGTGACGTCACTGTTGTTGAAGTGGTATTTGTTTGCGGCTGCTTGAGCACTGGCGACGGCAGCCGTTATTCCTGCGTCTGTGCCATCTAGCTTCCACGCCCCCGCTAGAGATGCGGCATCCATGGCATTCTGCAAATCGGTTCGGATGTTATAGAGCATGCCTAGATCAATCGCCAGTCCCGCCATGCCAAGGAGAACAACCAAAGCGGCGGCAACCATGAAAAGGATTGCGCCCTTCTCATCCCACTCTTTGTTGGATCGCCACATAGAGACTCCCAAGTTCGATCTTCAAATTCTTAACGGTCCCCTCGAAAGTGTTTCCTGGATCGAGGTTCTGAGCGTACCTCAACTTTGTGCCAACAAGATTCTTTGAAGTGTGTCTTTGGTTCGGTACCCGAATTAGGAAGATTATGGCTCAACCCACGAAAATCACTCCCAATTCATTCCAAGACGGTATAGAAAAAGCAGCAATTTCTCGTCCAAGATATCCGAACAGGAACACTGACTTGATTAGATTCACTTAGGCTGGAATGGGCGTGGGTCTGTTTATGAGGGATGTGGGCTAATTGCTAAAAAACAAGGCCGGTCATATGCCATCGTTGTGTAATTTAATTCCATTCTTGGTTTTTTGTATGTTCTAAATATGGCACAGATCTCGAACCAGTGGAGTGAGAGTACCTTGGTATCCCCGGAAGCCAGCGCGGAAGGAGTGATTAACTCGGGCACACGCCGGCAGAAATTTGCTGCAGGCGGTAGGGACAGCATGGAGGCCTGTTAGCGAAATAGCTGGACTTTTACCGCAGCAGCAGCTTTTCGCTTCGCTTCTGCTGCCAACTCCGGAAGGTTTTGAGCCTGGTACACTCTGGCCAACTCATTGTAGGCTCGCGCGGATTCTCCTGGGCTCAACGCCAGAACTCTTTGGAGGGCGCGAACAGCTTCATCGTATCGATGATCGGCAAGGCACGCTTCTGCATAGCTGAAAAGAGCCACTTTCGAAGCCGGATAGAGCGTGAGCGCCCTCTGGTAGTTCCGGATCGCTTCCGAGTATTGTCCCCGTACTGAAAGAGCATCAGCCAGCGCCGCGTAGGCGCCAGCATCCATTGGGTCGAGGGCAATGGCCTTTCGGTAGGTGGCTTCCGAATCCTCAGTTCTTCCAACAGCGGCATAAGTATAGCCAAGGTTCTTCAAAGCATGCGGGCTCGGGTGTATCGCAATCGATGCCTCGAATGCTTTGATGGCGTCCTGAGGGCGGCCTCGCCTGTTGTAGGCTGCCCCGAGGTTGTTGAGAATCCCCCATTCCTGAGGCGACGCTTTGGCAGTGATTTCATAAAAGTTTAGTTCGGTCTGCCAAACCTTGTTTCGTTGTATGGACATCGAGGCCAGCACGATCAGAAGCATTCCGAAAGCAACGCTCGATGCCCTCAGCCTCCACCCTCGGGGCAGCCTCAGTACCAGGCAAACACTTATACAGAGCCCTATGGACGGAAGATAAATGTAACGTTCAGTAAAAACGTTTTCTCCAAGCTGCTTGAAAAACATGATGACCGGGAGCAGCACTATGGGAAACCAGACTGACCCGACCAGGAATAGCCCTCGGCGCTCAGGTTTCATCGACTTCAGCATCAACCTGATACTTAGGAGGCTCGCCGTCAGAACAACGAAGGCGAGCCCGAAACCATAACTGAAGGGAGAAGTCACTGGATCGTACAAGTGATGCGCGTTGAGTCTTACCGGAAAAAAGAAGAGAACGACATACTTGGATAGCAGGATGAGCTGATTGAGCAGGATCTGAAACCAGTTCAGAAAATCAAATTGGAACTGGACTTGTCTAGGATTGGTAAATGCGCCGATGGCGTTAATCCGCAGGGCCAAATAGATTGCAAACACTGCCAACAAAGGAAGAACCACTCTCATCAGGTTTTTGAGTCTAGGGAATCTCCCTGTCTCCAGCCATTCGTAAACAAGAATCATGCCCAGGAAAGTTACCATCGTCTCCTTGGACAGCATGCCCGCCAGAAAAAGGAATGAGAGCAGAAGCAGACGAAGATTTGAGGGGTGAGAACGGTCCTGCAGGTAAACAACAAGGCTGAGCAGGAAGAACAGCGCACAGGATGTGTCGGTGATACCAGAGATCCAGGAAACGGCCTCCGTATTGGCTGGGTGAACCGCGAAGAGCAGTGAGCTGAAGATGGCTACGTGGTAATCCTTCCACCAGCGCCAGAGGATCCAGAAAACAAGCCCGCAGACAACGAGATGGGACAGGAGCTTGTACAAATGATATCCCCACGGCTCCGGGCCGAAGAAGCGGTAGAGGACCGCATAGCTCAAATATTGAATCGGTCGATAATAGTTAGAACTGAGCTGGTAAGGCCCTGCGCCTCCGAAAGTCCATGCCGCTGACGTGAAGATCTCGTGGATGTGTGAAAGGTCCCGGACAAATGGGTTCTGGAGAATCTCAGCCGTGTCATCATGAATGAATTCACTCTTAAGTGTATTGCCGTAGGTGACAAAGACCGCAATGGCAATGAGGGTCAGCCCGATGAGTACTCGCTGATTGACGGTGATTGGGGTAGGGCATTCCATTTACCGCTCCTGCAATTCTGGCAGGCTGAGGTTCCGCAAGGCTGAGAATCTTGTTCTCGGCGCGCCGCAGATAAAGGTGAAAGCGGACGCAAACGCGGGCACGTCTGCCTACACCTCGTTTGGTGACGGCACAGAAATGCAAAAACTGTGGAGCAGCCGCTGGCGAGGAACCTTTCATGACTCACTCTTACCAGTTCTGGCGCGGAGCTGTCCAAATTCTTCATCTATCGTTGTGGTAGTCTTCAAGGAAGCCGCGTCGTTTGATGCGCGACCAGACTCCATTTCCCGCCCTGCTTGACCCAAACATGCAAAAGGCGTAACTGGTTGTTGAAAGGCTGGCCTTTGGTCACTCCCTTCATCACAACTTTGGTCGCCACCACGGCAGTTGAGCCGTAGGTCTGGATTGCCGGCGCCTCATACTCTATCGAATCATACCTCTGGTTACCGCTGGTGAGGGCTTGCAGATACTGGCCCTTGTCTTCCACAAGCCCGGTGGAGTGGGTGTACACGAGTTCCTTACACAAGATCGCATGCTGCCAGAACCGCATCTACGTACGAAAACCGTGGTACCTAGTTGACCCATCCCCGATTCAGCAGTATCGGGCGTACTGCATTGGTCATGCCACGATGCGCTGCTCTAAAGCCAAGTCTGTCTCAGGAGCGACGGCTCGGAGCAGCTCAGCAAGCTTCTGCACAGTAGGCACAGACGTTCCACGCTCGTAACGCGCATAGGCGTTACGAGACTTTGCTCCCAACCGCTTCGCCGCCTCAGCCAGCGATAGCCCGCTTCGTTCCCGCTGCCGCCGCAGCAACAGGCTGATAAGGGTTCGCGTGTCGCTAGAACTCGCTTCAAAGTTTGGTCCTTTGCCAGGGTGAATTTTCACTTTGAATCGGGGCTGACGGGCCAAGGTTTCAAGCAGGTCTGCCGCCATGGCCATGGCCTCTTCACGGCTGCGGCCCTGAGTCATTGCGTCGAAAATAGGAAGCTCGGCCAGCCAGAATTTCCCATCCTTGTAGACTCTTCCATGAAATCGCATTGTCAGTTTCCACCTTTGGCGCGGCGCAGGATCGCTTGCGCCAGTTTCTCATTGATCTCAGTGTGGCGTGGAATAGCTCCTCTCTCCTGCCTTCACTCCACACATCATGTTTCTTTCCGTGCCGCAGAAATCTCCACCCAAGCTGCCGGAGAGATCTTTCCAAGTCTCGCCTCTTCACTCGACGACAGTACACTTATCGGTGTACACCGTCAAGGGTAGGATGTCCTTAACGATGAAAACTCCATCAGCAAAAGGGTCCCGTCAAAGTCACGAGCCTTCCCTCACGGTCGGGCTACTGAACAAGGCCAAGGCTCAAGTCAGTAGCCCGCGCGTCAGCCAAGGCTCTGCCTCACCTCAACGACTTAGTGGACTCTGACGGGACCTTGCCATCAGCTGAAACACAGACGAGACTCCTGCAGTAACCTGCTCTTCTCAAGTCCCATCCAAATAGAGATGTTGTTGTGGGGAATGCACTGATTCGGTGCAGGCATGTGCTGGGTCAGTGTGCACCAGATCGCGGGACCAAGGCGATCCGGTCACGGGCCGTGGTACGTCCGCGCTTCCAGTGCGGCTTAGCCCCGTTACGAACTTTGCAACGAGAATTTTGTTCTCGTTTTCCTTGGATACGCAACGACTTGGCGACATGTAGGGTGCGTCGCGCCTTTTGACGCACCACCTCCGGCAGATCATTTGGTGCGTTGAAAAAGCGCAACGCACCCTACCGGGATTACAAGGTCGGCAGCCCTTGGCTAGTTAGCTCGTGTGTGCTCTTTGTCAAAGTGGAAGTGATCGCTGGCTTATGAAAAATGCATTTGGAGGCGGGCACGGACAGCCGCCCCCACAAACAACCACGTCGGGTTCGCTACGAATAGCGGGTCATTTGCAGTCTTCATTAATCGGTATGCGCAGTTCTTGGCGATTCTTCAAGGCAACCTCGTAGTTTGATGTGCGACGAGACTCCATTTCCCGCCTTGCTTGACCCAAACATGTAAAAGCCGTAACTGGTTGTTAAAAGGCTGGCCTTTGGTTGCTCCCTTCATCACAACTTTGGTCGCCACCACGGCGGTTGAGCCGTAGGTCTGGATTGCCGGCGCCTCATACTCTATCGAATCATACCTCTGGTTACCGCTGGTGAGGGCTTGCAGGTACTGGCCCTTGTCTTCCACAAGCCCGGTGGAGTGGGTGTACACCAGATCCTTTGCTAGGATGGCTTCCAGCGCGGATTTGTCCTTACTTGTCACCGCGGCGATCCACTTTTGCTCCGCTTGCTTCACTTCATCTGCCAGGCCTTTCTGTGCGTGAAGCTGCTTTGATGAGAAGCAGGAAACCAGCATTACGAGACAGAGTATTAGTCGCGGCATCCTTGTCATGATTCTTTCGAGCCTCCTTGGACTCTACGGTAGGCGAAAGGCGAAAGGGCAAAGGCGAAAGCGATGCCTTGAGGATAGAGGATTGAGGATGGCGAAAGCTGTCTTATTTCTGTGATCTTAGACTTCGATCCTCGATCCTCAGGGAGGTGTTTCTTTCGCCTTTGCCCTTTCGCCTTTCGCCTGGAATTTCAGTTCTTCGGGTACACCATGGTGAGCGGATCGGGCAAAGGAATCTTGTGAATCTCTCCAGAATTTGAAAACTTCTTCAGACTGAACTCTGGCTTGTCGGGACTCCCTTTCAGCATGTCATCCACATTACCGACCGCCAGGATTACCATCTTATCCGGTGCAAGGTACTTCTTTGCCACCCGTAACACATCATCGGCAGTGACAGCGCGGATGCGATCGCGGTAGGTGTCCCAAAAGTCTGGTTTCCGCTTGGTGTATTCATCGTTGGCAAAAGTGCCGGCAATGGCTCCGGCAGTGGCGAAGTAACGTGGAAATATTTCGACGGCATAATTGATGGATGTCTCCAGTTCTTCTTGCGTCACTTTCTGGGTTCGAACCTTTTCAATCTCCTCCAGGACGATCGCCGTGGCCTGCGCGACGGTGGGACTCTTCGACTGAAAGCTCGCCTGAAAAACACCGTCGTAATAGACGCCGAAGCCATAGTTGGAGCCAGCGCTGTACGCGAGACCTTCGTCAGACCGCACGCGCGACATAATGCGCGAGGTAAATCCGCCGCCACCCAGAATGTCGTCCATAAGCCTGAGCGCATAGAAATCCGGATTGTCGCGCATCGTCCCGAGATGCCCCACCGAGACTCGGCCCTGGTTGACGTCGCTCTTGTTGACCATGTAGACGCCCGGCTGAGGTATATGGGCGGGCTTGGGGACTGCTGGCACGCTCGTCGTCAGAGTGGGCCAGCCTTCGAGCATCTTTTCCAACCGCGAGATCATTTCAGAGGTCTTGAAATCGCCCGAAACTGCCAGGATGAATCCCCCTGGGTGATAGTACTTCTTGTGAAAATCGATCAAATCCTGGCGGGTGATGGACTCGATGGAGGCCTTTGTTGTGGAGATTGTCGAAAAGTGCTGGTCACCGCGCATCAGCCGTTCCCATTCACGCGCCTGAATGCCATCCGTCTTGTCATTGCGGCGCTCCATGCCCTGGAGCGCCTGGTTCTTGTAGAGATCGATGCGGTCCTGCTGAAAGCCAGGGGTCTTGAGCATGCTGATAAACAGCTCCAGCGCTTTGTCGACGTCCTTGCTCAGGCAATTCAGATTCGCGGTGCCCTGCGTGTCTCCCACTCCGCTATTGATCGTCGCAGCCAGAAAATCCACTTCCTCGTCAAACTTGTCAGGTGGCAGCGAGGTCGTGCCTCCGGCCCGCAGCTGGTTTCCCATCATGGCGCTTAGTCCTTCCTTTCCCTTCGGGTCCAAATAACTGCCTGTGCGAACCAGCACGGACACGTTGACGAGGGGAAAATCATGGTCTTCTGCCAGGAAAGCCACGACGCCGTTGGCCAGCACCCGGCGATAAGTTGCCGCCTTCGGAGGAGTGTACGTGAGCTTGGGATACTTGAGTTCGCGTGGATGCGAGGGAATGCCGTTTCCACTGGATGGAGCCTGGCCATAAAGCACTGCCGCAAGTCCTGTCCAAAGGAAGAGTCTGAGGCCCCATCGTTGAATGAATGTTCGTCGCCCCATCGTCATTTTCCCCCCTCGAGCGCTTGTAGTCGTGACTCCAGGATCTTCCGCATGGATTGGAGCATGTCCTGTTTGTCGGCTGGCGCCTGGCCTGCTTGCTGTTCCAGTTGCTGCAGGAACTGTTGCACCTGCTCTTTCTTCAACTGACCGGACATAGCCTTCAACTGCTGCACCTGCTGCTTCTCCTGATCGTCCAGGCCCGTCAAGAGCGGATCGTCTGTTCCTCCAGCCTCGGTCTTCTTCGTGTAGTAAATCGCGACGACCCGATTCTCTGGCGTGAAGTAAGCGCTGGTCACACGCTGGATGTCCGCCGCTGTGACGGCCTGCGTCAGCTTCGGGTCTGTGTTGATGTGCTGCCAGCCGCGGCCGGAGTCGCGGAGGAGCAGTTGCAGCATGAGGAAGAAATTGCTCTGAAGACGACGGAAATCCTGCGCGGCGTTCTGGTTCTTCACCTTTTGCAGTTCACGCTCTCCAACCGGCTCCTTCTTTAGTTTCTCGATCTCTTTGTAGATCGCGGCTTCCACTTCTTCAGGCGTCTTTCCCGGCTTCGCCACACCGCGCAGCTCAAAGTACCCTTCATACTTGCGATCTTCAACGACTGCGGAAGCAGCGTTGGCCACCCCTTGTTCTAGAACCAGCGACTTGTAAAGGCGCCCCGTCCTGCCGTTCAGCAGGTCTTCAAGAATCGCCAGTGCGGGTCCGTCCTTGTGGCCATCAGCTACCGAGTGGTAGCGAATCACAGCTTCCGGATTGGTCTCGGCATACGCCGTCATCCGGACTTCAGCTTGCTGCTTCATCTCGCGGGTTCTCACAGTCTCGGGGTCTCTCGGTCCGCGCTTTAGTCGGTTGAAATACCGCTTGGCCAGTTCGATAGCTTGCTTCGGCTCAAAATCGCCCACGAGGCAAGCGGTGAGATTGTTGGGCGCATAGTTCACGTCGAAATACGCTTTGGCCTCTTCGCGAGTGATGCCGTCGAGATCGCTGGGCCAGCCTACGACTGGCCAGCTGTACGGCGAAGATTGCCAGAACACTGATTCAAACTGCTCCTGGAATTTTCCGGTCGGCGTGCTTTCGGTGCGCAGGCGCCGCTCTTCCCGCACCACATCGCGTTCAGAGTAGAACTCGCGAAAGACCGGACTGGAGAGCCGGTCGGACTCCATCCAAAACCAGAGTTCCAGTTTGTTGGCCGGAACATTGATGAAGTAGATCGTATAATCGTTATCCGTGCCGGCGTTCATGCCGGAACCACCGGCCGTTGTGTAAACCCGGTCGAACTCGTCCTTCACAATCAGGTCCTTCTGGCGTTTCAGCATCTTCTCGTATTCCGCCAGCAACTCCTGGTGACGCGCGCTGCGGTTCTTTGGATCGAGGATATCGTCCACTTCTCCAAGCCGCTGCCGCTGGATCAGCAGGAGCTCCTCTTTCCTGATCTCAGCCTTAAGCGCATCCATCTCGTCGATGAGCTTCAAGTCCTCCTTGATGTTGTTTGTTCCAATGATGTGGGTTCCTTTGAACATCATGTGCTCAAACAGATGCGAGATGCCCGTAATTCCAGGGCGTTCGTTCACTGACCCCACCTTTGCGATCCAACCAGCCGCAACGTTTGGGTCGCCCTTGCGGGGAACCATCAGCAGCTTCAACCCATTGTCGAGCGCGAACTCCTGAACCTGGACATTCTGTGCGCTCAAACTTGGCACGACAGCCAAGAGCAAGAAGAGACTAATCAGTTGTTTCATACAATTCCTTTTACGGGAATGAACCTCAGGAACGACCCGATTCTCGCGAGATGAGTTTGCAGTGAATCGGTTGTGGCGCTAGTGTAGCACAGCCGCATGCACTCCGCTTTTCAGCCGCATTCCAAGTGATGTGCTATGGCAGCCTCTGATGAACCTCTTGTTGTTCTGGCCCTGTTCTCTGCCGGGCGGCCTCACAAAGAATGATGGAAGCTGCCACGGCGACATTCAGTGACTCAATTCCGGCTGCCATCGGAATGTGAATTCTCGTCTGAACGCGGCTCAAGACTTCCTCGCTCAACCCCTTTCCTTCGTTCCCCAGGATCAGAGCAATACGCTCCCGATAGTCGACCTTGCGGAAATCAATCGCGGCCTTTGGTGTCGCGGCAACAAAGTGAAAGCGGCTCCACTCCAAGTGGCGAAGGAGCTCCGTGCTTTCAAGCCCGCCAAGGCACGGCAAGCGAAAAATCGAGCCCGCCGAGGCTCGAACAACCTTCTCATTGAATGGATTCACCGACGTCTGGGTGAGCAGCACGCCTCCAACCCCAAAAGCCTCTGCGGAACGCAACAGTGTTCCAAGATTGCCGGGGTCTTGGAGCTCGCAGCCTACCAGCAGCATGGATGAGCTCCGCAGCAGCGTGTCGAGCTGGATGGGCGGTATCCTTGCAAGGGCCAATAGACCTTGCGGGTGCTCGGTGTTCACGATGGTCGGAAACAGGCGATCAGAAATCTCGACGATGTCCGGCGTACCGGGAATCTGACGGAGCAGATCCTGGATGTCTGGATCGCGTAGACACCTGTCAGACACGTACACCTCGTCGACGAGGACATGGCTTCGGATCGCTTCGTGAACCAATTTGGGCCCCTCGATTCGGACCCGGCCTTGCGCGTCCGACCCGCCATCGCGCGACGCAGCACGCAGTTGCTTCAATCGGGGGTTGGAAGCAGAACTAATCCGCATGAGTAGGGAATACCGTCGTCGTGTCTAAATCGTGGTTTACAAACTCCCGTATACCCCGTCTGGACGTGCGTTGACGGTCTCTTCGCAATTATGATACGGTGCCGCAGGATGTTAACACAAAGGATCAAAATTCACGGAAACTCTGCAGACGAACCTGCATTGCAGATCGCTTCAGCGGCAATTTTAGGCGGCCGAGTCATCGCAGTGCCCACCGAAACGTTTTATGCGCTGGCTGCCGATCCTTTCAATCTGCAGGCTGTGGATCAAATTTTCGTCATCAAAGGCCGTCAGGACTGGAAGCCCTTGCTTCTGCTGGTGGATTCCGTCGACCAGGTCGAACAAATCACCGAAGACATTCCACACCGGTTCTACGAGATTGCCGAACGCTTCTGGCCAGGCCCGCTGACTCTGATCTTGCCGGCAGCCAAGACCTTGCCGCGCAAAGTGACCGGCGGCACCGGCACAGTAGGTGTCCGCATACCCGATCTCTCGCTCACCCGGATGTTGATGCAAGCCATCGATCTGCCCCTCATTGGAACCAGCGCCAATTTGTCCGGGCATCCCCCGTGCTCGACGGCAGACCAGGTGCTTCAGCAATTGGGCGGGAAGATTGAGCTCGTGCTGGATCAAGGCAACACCAACGGCACATCACCTTCAACCATTCTCGACCTTACTCGCGAGCCTGCCCGGCTGGTGCGGGAGGGCTCCATTCCCGCTGAGCAATTGTCCCTGTACCTGTCGTCATGAAACCGCGTGGCAAGCGCGTCCTGTTTCAATTTTTTTTCATTTACCTGCCTCTCCTGGTTCTCCTCTATATCCTTGTTTTGTTCGTCCTCATCCGGCGGGCAGCCACACTCGATGACGCTCAGACTGCCGACATCATCGTCGTGCTCGGTGCGGCCCAATACAACGGACGCCCTTCACCGGTATTCCGGGCCCGGTTGGATCACACGGCAACTCTGTTTAGAAGGAACGTCGCCAATCGAATACTTACCACGGGAGGGTATGGCCTTGACAGGCGATTCTCGGAAGCCGGAGTGGGCAAGACCTATCTGGAAAAACAAAACATCCCGGGGGATTGCATTCTCATCGAGACAAGCGGTTCCACCACCATTGACAGTCTTGAGAAGAGCATCGAGCTTCTCAAACAGCAGAAGCTGACGCGCGTCATTGCAGTCAGCGATGGCTTCCACCTCTTCCGCATCAAACGAATCCTGCGCGATCATCAGATCACTGCTTACGGTTCGCCAGCTCAGAACAGCTTGATCGAGTCCAGCTTCAAGTCGCGTTCCCTGGCATCACTGCGGGAGGTGTTTGTTTACACAGCCTATCTGGTTCAGCACAAGTTGCACTTATCTCTTCCCGCCAGCCCGCTTTCCCAAGGCTAAGAACGCAAGGGAATTGAATCGGTAGTGTTCCTCCGCAGCGTTTGCTAGGTGCCAGTCGCGCTGCGACCGACCATTCCTACCTCATCATCGGTTCGCGTCCGAGTTGAGTATTGCCCGGATGGTGCGCCCGGCAACGGCGCAAGCGAAGTGGCGCCTGCTTGTAAACACTTCACCTGTTTGCTATCCTCTGTCACAAGAACGATCTACGGAAGTGACAGCCATTCTTGCCAAAATTGGAATCAGGGCTGATGATTTGGGCCCCTTACGCAGCCATCCAAAGCAACAGCATTAATGTTAATGCTTTAGAGTTCCGCGGACGATAAACCTGGACATTACCCTGAGAATGGGTGCTTCAAGGCATCATGCACCTCAATCTTTTGGATGGCGGCTTGAGTTGGGAATTCTTTTTCGCTATTTGAGCAGGGGATGTTAGCAATCAATACGCTTTGAAGTGGTGCCCAAGCTGTCTCTTCAACAAATGAAGCGGGTTAGTCCTTTGGTCCCCTCGTTGCATTCGTCTGACCATGAGTGACTTAGTGGTACACTTTCGAAACCGAATCGGGAAGTCCTGGTTTGTGATACATCCCAAACAGAATCAGACAAGACAGGTTTCCCTATGTACCATTCTTTGCGCAGCGCGTTTGCTCGCGGCACTGGCGGTATAGCAGTTTCAGCCCGGTTCAAAGGACTTTGGCGAATTCTGACAATCTGGCAGGGAGCTTTAACTGAACTTTGTTCCATTTCTAACATTGACATTGTCTTCAGCCAACACGCAGAGGAGTGCAATGCGAAAAACGCTCATCGTACTGGCCGTCATTCTGGTCCAGGGGGTTTCTGGACAGCTGTTTGCGCAAGGTGATTTTGGGTTCGAGATCGGCGCCTTTGGGGGCCGCTCAATATGGAAAGATCGAGACTTCCAGATCGGGCCTCCCCAAGTCCCTACAGGTTCACCCAATATCAATCTGAATTTCGCATACAAGGATGAGTTCATTTACGGCGGCCGATTCAATTTGCTGTCACGCGGCCATTGGGGCGGAGAAATCTCCTACAGCTACCAAAGCAGCCCGTTGACTTTGAGTCGCCAGAATTTCAGAGATGTTGAACTCGATGGCGGGGTGCATCACTTCTTCT
>Ga0180085_1000153_pt1 | contig 23421 bp, 21 predicted proteins | sample EasRiv730_16_10D_FD_123013 | JGI IMG/M metagenome (GOLD analysis project Ga0180085, IMG submission 123013) | Soil microbial communities from meander-bound floodplain in the East River, Colorado, USA - East River metaG ERMLT730_16_10D | ecosystem: Environmental > Terrestrial > Soil > Floodplain ... | reverse complement strand
TCGGCTTACGCCACGGTGAACGGCTACTTCCGAAGCATCACGCTCACAAACTCCGACGAAGCCGGCCAGTCGGTGACCTATCAAGTGCGCTGGAACATTGCCGCGGCGTTCAACGATGGTACTGCGAACCGGCTGCTCAGAATCACCATCGGCGCCCGCCGCGTGCCCAGCAACCAGCGCCTGCCTCCGGTCCAACTGGTGTTTACCAAGGCGGAGTAGCTATAAGACGAGGAAATACGGATGCAAACCCAACGAGCAACACCAAATCACAGCGGATTCTCACTGCTGGAACTACTGATTGTGCTGGCCGTCTTTAGTTTTATCGTGGGCGGCATTTTCAACAATCTCACCCAAAGCCAGAAGAGATATCAGTTTGATCAAGAAGTTGCGGAAGTCCAGCAGACAGCCAGAAACGCGGTCGACATCATGGAGCGAGAAATCAAGCTAGCCGGTTTTCCCATACCCAGCTATTACGACAGCGCCCTGAATTGGACCAGCGCGAACAGCGAACGCGTTGCCGCAGGCTTCATCACCCTTGGCGCAACCAACCTCGTTTTCGAGGCGGATCTGGCGGAAGACGGCATTGTCGACCGGGTGGATTATCGTCTCAACGGCACGACGCTGGAACGCAGCGCCCAGAACAAAACAGCCGGGGGTGGCGCGCCGGCAGCGGTTTACCAGACGCTGGCCACGAACGTCACCGCATTAACGTTCAGCTATTTGAATTCCAGCGGGAGCGCGACGACTGTTCCGTCAGAGGTCCGCAGTGTGGGCATTCTGTTTAATATCAACACGACCAGCGTAGACCCGCAGAACCGCAATCGCCGAACGATTACCGTTCAAACTCGGGCAGCAGTTCGAAACTAGCGCAAGCAAGGGGACAACTATGAGTCACCAGAAATCTGGGATGAAACAAGAGTCTGGCTTACGGCAGAAAGAGCGTGGCATCGCCCTGATGGTTTCCATGTTTGCCCTGTTGATCCTGACGCTAATTGGTCTGGCGATGTTGACTCGCGCCACTACGGAAGTTTTGATCAACGACAATTTCAAACGTTCCAAGTCTACCTTTCTAGCAGCAGAGGCCGGGACGGAGGAAGCACGTTTCCGGCTCACGGCTGCCGCCGGCGCCAACCGCATCGACACCTTGTTTCCGTCTGATGGCACGGAATCGACCAAGGTGGTCTACATTCGCGCCAACACGTCCATCGTACCGACCGACCAAAGCTCTTCCAATCGCTATCGCGACTCCGAGTACGCGATCGTTCGAACGCGAAACTCGAGCGGCTCGCAAACCAGCACCACGTCGACGTTGTACGGCAATGCGCCCACGTATCTCACCAGCATCATCACGGGCACAGTCCCCTATTCGTGGGTGAAGATCACGCGTAAAACCGAGACTCTGGCCGGCCAGAACGTCGATAGTCTTTCGACAAACCAGAATTCTCCGGTGTTCTATGGCCCGCTGGATATTAACGGAAAGATTTCTCAGTACGTGAGAGACGCGGTGAATGCGCTGACGCATAACCTGACATATTCCAATCCCGTTTACCTGGTTACGACGATGTCACTCGATGCGACTGGCGCCCAGCGCAAGATTCAGACTGAACTCGTCGTCATGCCGCCGATTGAAGCGAACGCGGCCATCGACTCGTATCAGAACGTCGATTTTCAAGGCACTTTGGACATTGACGGACACGACGAGTGCCACCCTGGGGACGACAGCTACTCGGTTTACGGCGTCAGTTCCGCCGGGACCATTGACACCCTGAACGGCTCCCAGGAAGTCGACGGCGCAGACCCACCGCTGCCCGCGCTCCCGGGCAGCCCGTCCTTGTGCCCGGGCTGTCCCTTTAGTCATGACGTGCCAGCACTGATTGACCGGTTGAAAACGCACCCAATGTTCCAGCCCATCACCACCACGGGAACCGGAGTCGGCTGTTCAGGAACGCCTCTAAGCTGTTCTGGCTCAGATGCCCAGCTCGGAACGCCGCCCCCGACACCCGGGGGCACAGGTGGGACCCCGAAGTACTACTATTCGCCGGGCGATTTGCACCTGTCGGGAAATGGCTCTATCGGATATGGAGTTCTCATCGTCGACGGCGACGTCGAATTCAACGGTGGCATCTACTTTGAAGGTATCATCATTGCCAAAGGAACCTTCAACTTTACAGGCGGCGGCGCCGATGCCATCAATATTCGGGGCGCGATTATCGCTGGCGACAGCATCAGCGACACCACCACCGATATCGGTGGCAGCATTGATGTCCAGTACAATTCCTGCTCGATCGCCAACATCTTCACACAAATGCCGATGACCAGGCTGACCTTTAAGGACCGGGCGCTGTATTAGGCACGGCACAAAGCGCCGTTTGATTTTTGTGTAAGAGCACGGCGAAGGAACGCAGTATGCCAGCAATCCACCATTAGCTAGTTCTTTCGCGGACGACCAAGCAGGGACTTAGGGTTTCTACTCACCCAGGAGGGATCGTGAATAGACGTAACTTTATGAGAAAAACCACGTGCCGGGCTAGCCTGCTGATCCTTGTTATGGCCGTTGATTCTGCGTTTGCCCAAGTTGAACCAACGAAACCTGCCAAAGCGAAGCGCGTCTTTACCAATGACGATCTCAGCAGATTCGGCGAGAAGTATAACTCCGACACCGCGCCCACACAAGTCTCCGACCCAAAGGGCACAACCGACGCTGGGAAGCCCGACAAGCCGGCTTCTGAACCCAAGACCGCTGGCGGCGAGGAGCGGTCCAAATGGGTGGGGAAGCTGAAAGAAGCAGAAACCGCTTTGGAGAAAGCAAAAGCAGACCACGTGAAATACAGTGGGGCTTTGGAGAAATTCGAGCAGAAACATCGCGACGCCCAAACCGATTTTCAGAAAAACCTGACCCAGAATCAGGTCGCCGACTCCTTACACAACCTCAACCGCGCCGCTGAGAAACTCAAACAGGCCGAAGAGACGAAGGCTAAGCTCCTGGCTGAAGGGGAACAGAAGGGATTCAAACCTGGCGATTTGCGGGAAACGCCGGAAGTGCCAGCAGGGCAGAAGTAGCCTCATGCCGGAGCGATTCTCTCGGAGTTTAACCCTCTAAGAAGTCCACGTTCATTGGCGTTCATCCAAGATCGGATGCCTGGGGGGTGTGGCAGTGAAGGCCACAGTTCGTAGCATCGAAATGTAGGTGGAACTTCGTAGATTGGCACCATCTGATCGACGACCAGTTCTAGCTCATTTCCAAGTCTGCGTGGCCTTGCTCCAGCGATAGATTTTCATCCGGCTGGCTATATTGAAGCTCAACGCGGACGCGTCGCCCGCGTTGTTCTGCAAGTAAATCGTTCCCAACCCGCTGTTGACTTTTCCCGCCGGATTGAAAATCACTCGGTCGCCACCAAATGTGATTGGGTCAGCCACTGCCCCGCCAGGATTTGCAGGCGGCCCCATGAGGCCGCTGCCGCTAAACAACACTCGACGTGGTAGCGAATAGTTGCCGAGGGATCTCTCGCCAGAGTCTCTCGCGCCGTTACCGTTCTTGTCCTCGAAGATCTCATACGACGATCCACCCACATAAAACTGAGCCACCGCATTGTACTTTTTGGAGATCGCAGAGTAACGAGCAACCTCCAGATTGGAAGATATCATCTGGGTTGCCGAGTCCAGCGTATACACCTGCCAATAGCGGCCAATACGGGGAAGCGCCAGCGCACTGAGAGCCAGAATGATGGCAATTCCGCCCACAATCTCGAGCAATCCCAAGCCCGCATTCCTGCTTGTCACTCTGCAATTCATGGCAATTCTCTATTGATTTAATTTGACAATTCTATCGATTCTCCTAACATTGGGACAAGCTTTTTCACAACTCTCTTGATCGCCAATAGTGAGCACTTTTCGTCCCGCTTTTGCTTCGGGGTCGTTTCATGGAACACATCTATGCGCCCATGATCACCAGGTTGGCCAGGAGTAGGAAGTCAAACCATTCAGCCGATCGCCTGTCTGCGGACCAAGGGTTTACGCTCGTCGAAATGCTGATCGCTTCGTTGGTGTTTACTGTCGCCGTTGTGTCGTTGATGTCAATGGTGCTGTTCGCCTTGGCCGCGCGCGATTCGTCACGACTCGACTCGGCGGCGCTAAAGCTCTCGCAGCAGAAGTTGGAGGAGCTCAAGGCGCACCCTCTGGAACATCCCGCACTGTCGATCTCGGGCAGCGTTCTGGATGCCTACGGGAAGATAGACTTCGCTGCCCCGGCCGATCCTCAAGCCACGGTCACGAGCCAACTCCTGTTGAACGCCGCCCGGAACACAAAACTGAATTTCGAGACGCGATGGAACATCACCAATTCCGGATTGCGCAAGATCATTACGGTTGCAACACGCAAAGCCGGAGGGGTTCCCCCTGGCGCTGAACCGGTGAACCTCAAGGTTGTTCTCGCTCCCTAGGCCCCCTTTGCACACCTCGCAAGAGGAGGAGATATGAAATCCACAGGTAATGGGAACCGCTCAGGCTCATTGGGTTTCACCTTGGTGGAACTTCTGATTGTGCTCGCCATCTTTGGAGTGCTTATGAGCATGATCTTCTCCTCGTTGGCTGAAAGCCAGAATGCTTCTGCCATCGCCCGCGATGAAAGTGAGATGAATCAGAATCTGCAGGATGTCTTTAGTCTGATGACATCCGAAATGCGCACTATTGGATTACCGCCGACCAGCTACTACGACCAGAGCTACCTGCAAGATCCGAGCTCTCCGAAAAACCTCGTAGCACAGGGTCTGATCGAGGCAAGCAGTACCGTGTTGAAGTTTCAGGGAGACATCAATGGCGATAAGATAGTGGATTATGTTCACTACTACGTGAGTGGCAGCGCCGCACCCTACTCACTTCACCGATTCGCTGGAAGCATGAACCCGGATGGCTCGTTGCCGGGTGGCTCGGCTCAAAAGCTCTCGGAGCAGCTCGAGAGCATGCAATTTCGATATTTTGATCGCTCGGGCAATGAGACGGCCAACCTTCCGGACATTTCCACGATTGAGCTAAGGGTCACTATGCGTACCAGGCAGATTGACCTGCTAACGAGGATTCACCACACCCTGAGTGAATCTACGCGCGTTCATCCACAGAATTTGTGAGGATAAGGAAATGGCTCGAATGAATTCCCATCCACGATCTTCGGAAAAAGGCATCGCTTTGGCGGCCTCGCTGCTGGCCTTGTCGATGCTGACACTGATCGGACTCTCCATGACCTTCGTCAGTTCCACCGAAGTGCTGGTAAATCAGAACAATCGCATGCATCTCGTGAACCTGTACCTGGCTGAATCCGCCACCGAAGAAGCCCGAGATCGCATCAGGAGTTTGATCGTATCGAGCCAACTTTCACTTTCGGATCCCACAAAGGTCGTCTATATCGTTGCGGATTCTTCGATCAATCCAACTGCCGGCAATGCGGACTCGAATCCCTATTTTGATCCGGACTATACTTCGTCGCTGTCAGTTTCAATCATCAACTCTGACTTGAGCGCCATCGGATCCGCTTGGGTCAAGATCTGGCAGAAAACCGAGGCTAGGGCAGCATATTCCTTGACGAATGCTTCTGGTAACACGACAGACCCTGTTTTCTATGGGTACGAGCGGATTCAGCCCAACGCGCCGCTCACTCAGTATGTGAACGCTGGTGCGAATGTTGCGAACTACACAGGTTCACCTGTTTACCTGGTAACGGCTCTGGCCAGGAGTAGCAGTGGCTACAGGCAACGCGTGGCAACCGATATCGCGGCGCTTTCCTCTCCGCCTTTGAGTGCTGCTCTCTTTTCGAGGGACGCCATCGATGTGTTGGGATCTGGAGTGGCTGTGGAAGGAAATGATCAAAACACTCTGAGTCCGGCTCCACTGAACGGGCTTGAGTCGGCAAGTGCCATCACCGGCAACTTGACGGGTGTCACTGGGTCGCCTCTCCCCGACAGGCCACTCTCCAGCTACTCCTACAACATGAGCAGCCTCCTCAAGGCATTGAAGCCACCGTTTACGAAGGAAATCGAACAAATCGTTCCTGGAATTACGATCCTTTCGGATGGAACCTATGTGGGAAGCGGCCTGAGCCTTGGACAGATCCCGACCAGCGGTGACATTTCCCAATCGACCTACGTCGACGGACCGCTGAACATCTCAGACTCCAGCGGTCAGGGAATTCTTGTCATCAACGGAGATCTTTCAGTGACGGGAAACTTTACTTATTTCGGACTCATCATCGTCAGAGGTAAGATTCATCTGAATGGTGGAGGGATGGAAGGCATTAGAATCTATGGGGCCATCATTGCCAGCTCCGAGGCGGGCACCGGTCAATCCATTCTTGAAGGCATCGTGCAAATTAGAAATGATTCAGCCATGATCCAAGCTCAATTCAACCGCCTGCAGTATGCCCGGCTAGTGTTTCGTGAGTTGTGATCCCTTCTTACCAGATTGGTTTCCCGTTCGTTCGCCTAAACTGCAAGACGACCATGAAATGATTCTTCGTCCTCGTTCTCCTCGTCGTCCTCGGCTTTTCTTCGAGGACGAGTGCGAGGACGACGAGAACCATTTCTACAAATAGACATTCACACAGGTTCCCTGTCCAGGTTGTGACTCGACCTCAATTTTCCCATCGTGCATCAGCGCGATCTTCTGCACGATCGGCAAGCCCAAACCCGAGCCACTGCTCTTGCTGGTAAAAAATGGAATAAAGATACGCTGCAAGTCGTCAGACGAAATGCCACAACCATTGTCGCTGATCTTCACCAGTGTCTTGTGCGACCGATCACCGACCAGATCCAGCACCGTGCAGGAAACCTGTCCACCCTTTGCATCGGGTTCAATCGATTCGGAAGCGTTCAGCAACAGGTTGTTGAAGAGGCTCTTTAACAGCGACTCGTCACCCGCATAAACACGCGCGTTACCCTCGAAGGAATACTCTACGTGTTGGAAACGAGCATCCCTGCTAATTTCATCGACGCTGTCTCTCAGTAACTGACCGAGGTTCACAGGCTGTCGATTTAACTGCTGCGGCTTGGCAAAATTGAGAAACTTGTTGATGGTGCTCGTGAGCTGCGCGGTCTCTTTACGAATCATCTTCAGACTGTTTTCAACTGTGGGGGGCAGCCCATCGCTTCCAACCAATTGAACATAGCCGCTGATGGTTGCGAGAGAGTTCTTGAACTCGTGCGCTATACCAGCAGACATCTCCCCGAGAAGAGCAAGCCCTTCCTTGAGTCGCACCTGTTTCTGCAGCGCCGCCAGTTCTGTAAGATCGCTGATCAGGCAGACCACTCCCGAAATCTCATCTTTGGCGGACTTGATGGGTGACATACTAATGCCAAGAGTCTTGTGCTGATTCCCGGCCAGTGCCACTTCCATCTCCACGCGATGAAATCGCTGCCCTGTCCGCAAGCAACTCTCCACCATGGGTGCGAAGGTTCCCGCAGCCGGCAGCACTTCGGTGAATAGCATTTTTTCAAACAGCTTCCGTTGCAAAATCTCTTTCGCCGCCGGATTGGAACTGCTGACGATGCCACTGCGATCGATTGTGATCAAGCCCGTGGGCATGTTGCGCGTAATGTTTTCGTTGATACTCTGGCTGAGGTCCGCTCGCTCTTTCTCCAGTTGGCGCAGACGTTCCAGCTCTCGTTCCTGCTCCTTTTGTCGCTGAATGACACCCTGAAAGGTCGCCAGCATGAACTGCTGGTTATTTGAAGTGTTGGCTGCTCGTGGTAGATCGTCCGGTGCAATGCGACGACTGGAGGTTCTCCTCAATATTCGGAAGAGAACTGTTATCACAAGAACGCCAAGAACAATTCCACAGCCAACGACGATCCAATTGGCAGCATGGAGAAGGCGGTCATTCACAGTCTTTTTCTCGATTTGCGATCAAAGGCGCAGGAGTAACCGCCGTCAAGGTCCCGAGTCGGGAATGGAGGTCTGCGTCGGCGACGACGGCGGCTTCTGCAACTTTCACAGCCCTCGGAACAGGCTGGCGTATTGACCAATGACTTGTGCGCCTCGTAAGGCAGCGATGATAGCTGCGATTCCCAGGAAGGAGCCAAATGGAAGTTCATACTGGCTGTCTTTGCCCGCAAACTTGATGTAAGCAAGTCCGACAACCGCTCCCATAAAGGATCCCAACATGATGGTCAACAGCGCGAGCCTTACACCCAGGAAGGCACCAACCATCCCCATTAGCTTGATGTCGCCGAACCCCAGACCCTCGATTTTGCGAATGCGATAGTAGATTTCTGCGACACCCCAAAGAAAGCCGCCGCAAACCAGCGCTCCAATCAACGAATCAAAGAAAGAGAGCAGGATGGGGTGGTCAATCGGGAGTCCCATCAGTCCGGAAACAAACTTGGTAGTTCCATCCTCAACTGGCGCAAGTACGCTGAAAAGCAGCCCTACGACCGTTCCGCGCAGAGTAATGACGTCAGGGAGGATTCGATGATGGAGGTCGATGAAAATGAGGACAATGATTGCCGAAAAGAACACTAGTAATACTGCAGTCTTCAGTTGGAATCCAACCACAGCGTATGTCGCCCAAAAGGTGAGTGCTGTCAGCATCTCGACGGCTGGGTACTGCCAGGAGATCGGCTCTTTGCAGAAACGGCACTTGCCACTCAGCAACAAATAGCTGACAACTGGGATGTTGTCATACGGTTTGATCGCTTTGCTGCATTTTGGACAACGCGAGTTCGGAAGCACCACTGATTCCTCTGCAGGGAGCCGGGCTATGCAGACATTCAGAAAACTGCCGACGATCAAGCCGAAAAGAATGAAGAAAAGGTCAGGCAGAAGAATTGCGATTTGGATTGGCACAATTTCTAGATCAAGAAGTTTCGGACGGATGTTGAAGGCCCAGCGAACAACCGCCACGGATGGTCACTGGATCAGCTGAACCGGATCGATTCCTGCCTTTCCGAGAGGACTCACAAATCGTCAATCGACCCAGCCCTTACGAACTTCTAGTAGCAGTTGACAGGACGTTTCTTCTCTGGGCGTAGCTGTCGCCAAGAAATCAGCCTGACGTCTAAGCCTTTTGTTTCAACCCTTCATCGAAATCATGCTTGCAGGACATTAGCGTAAACTTCCCGGGTTGCCTCCACCATGTGTGCAACTGAGAACCTCAGCATGGCTGTTTTCGCTGCAGCTTTCGCCAGATCGCAGCTTCGCTGCGGCGACTTCAGTGCCTCCAGCATACTCTGAGTGATCGCGGCAACGTCACCTGGGTTGAACAGGTATCCCGTTACGCCATCCTGGATAATCTCTGGAATGCCGCCGGTTCGGCTTGCGCAGATGGGAACCTCGCAAGCCATGGCGGCCAGCAGACTTGACCCCAGGCCTTCATGAAGAGATGGGAATACAAACAGGTCCAGCGCCGGCAGCACCGATCCGATATCGGGGACGAATCCGTGGAAGAGCACCTTCCCTTCCAGATCCAGTTGTTGAACCAACATTCGATACTGACCTTTAAGATCACCATCACCGACAAGCACCAACACCGCATGGGGAATAACTTGTCTGATCTGCGCAAAGGCTCGAATGAGGAACTCATGACCTTTTTCCGCAACAAACTGTCCAACACATCCGATGAGACAAGCCTCTGGCTCGACGCCCAGTTCCCGGCGCGAGTCTGATTTTTGAGAGACCTTGCTCAAATCAACCCCATCATAGACCACGTCGACTCGTCGTTCCTCGACTCCTGATGCCACTAACAAATCGCGTACATATTGGGAAACGGCGATGATCCGCCTCGCAACAGACCTGTACTTCATCGCGGTCAAAGGATTCCTTCGCAACGGAAAAGCCACGCGCCTGGCAGCGATGATACGGCTCCGAGTCCCCATCGCCCAAGACAAAGTGGCGAGCCCCAGGGTTCGCGCGTCATGGGCATGGACAATTTGCGGCTGAAATCTCCTGATTGCGGTTCGCAGCTGCAACGCGGAAATCAGGTCACCCTCAGACCGAAATGACAAGGTCGTGAATGGAAGGTTCGCCTCCACTGCACGCCGCTCGAACACACTTCCGCTCCGTAAGACAAGTTGCTGTTCGACCCCGACTTGGGCCAGTCCGATAGCCAACTGGAGGACTTGTTGTTGTCCCCCGCGAAACGCTAGTCCTGAGTCCAGATGCAACACGTTCATGGTATCGCTTCGCCTGTCTTAGGAACCGGCTAGAGGTTCGTCAGCCTCCCCTCGATAGGGAGAAGCTGTGAAACAAAGCGGGAGGGTGAGGGTCCTGTCACACTAACGCTAGGAATACTGAAAGGCGGTCGGGAGCCTGGCTCCCCCTCGATAGATCATCGGCTGCGCTGCTCGAGTTCCCAGAGCTTGGCGTGTTTTACAAAATTGTAGTAGCCAGCAAAGCAAGCAATCACGAAGCCTTGCATCCCATCCTTGAAACCTTGTTTGAGCCAATAGGTCTTCACAAACGCGGTCAAGGGGGAAACCAGTAGGTCGGTCGAGTGACTCCGTTTACGGCGATGCCAGAGGTCTTCTGCGGCCAGTGTCGTATAGCGGTCGAGAGACCGCAGGTGCTCAGAGATCGATTCACAGCTATAGTGGAGCAAGTCCCCGCGCAAGCGAACGACAGGGCCATCGACGTGCAAGGCCTCATGAACAAATCGGCCTTCCCATTGCGCCTTCTTCTTCAAATACAGCCGTATTTTGTGGTCGGGGTACCAGCCGGAGTGTTCAATCCACCGGCCCAAATAGAACGCCTTCCGAGGAAACTCGAAGGCAACACCCTCTGTCCCGTTTTGCTTGGCCTGCAGGATGTCTTGACGGAGTGAGGAGCTCAAACTCTCGTCTGCGTCAAGGCTGAGAATCCATTCATACTGTGCCAGCGAAGAGGCAAAGTTCTTCTGCTCTGCATAATTTGTCCATTCACGGACGAAGGTCTTCGCGCCAAATTGAGAAGCTATCTCCAGGGTTGTATCCTGGCTTCCCGAGTCCACCACAATCATTTCATCGGCGATCCCCCGGAGCGATTCCAAACATTGCCGAATGTGCCGCTGCTCATTCAGCGTGATGACCGTTGCAGAGATTTTCATGCAGTGGGAGCAAACAAAAAGGGCCATCTCAGTGGTCTGAGACGGCCCTAACGCTAACACAAGGCATCAGCAGTGAAAAGGGGAGTGAGCGCGCCGAAAGGCTCTCGCTGCTTCCGTGAACCATCGATGGCTCCACGTCAGGCGCTCAGATGGCTAGGGCGTTGCCCTCGCCTGGGTTGGCGTTCCAGGAATTCGCTTCGGACTCTGCAGATTGCCTGACAGCGCATCCTCAACTCGAATGCTATGTACTTCGAGAGTCTTTCCCACGGCCTGGTCGAGATTGTTCTTGGCCTTCGTGAAATCTACGAGAGCACGTACTTCGTTGGACTGTGCCACTGCCAGGTTACGCTGCTCTTCCAACACGAATCGAATGGTCGATGTACCCAATTGAAACTTCTTCTGTTCTGCATCCAGATTGCGCTCTGCCAGTTCGCGCGATTTCGACGCTGCTTCAATCCGAGCACGATTCATTTCGAGCTCGGTATGCGCATTGCGAACCTCCAAGGCGATCTGCTGTTCCAGCGCCGAGAGCCGTTTCTCGGCCTGATACTTTGCGAAATTCGCACGCGCGAAATCAGCCTTGCCTGCCCGGTTGGTGATTGGGATCTCAACGGTCACTGAAGCGCTATAGTTGGCGAAGTCACGACTGAATAACGTTGAAAGGTTATCGTTCCAGCCCGAACTCGGCCCCAGGATGAATGTACCATCCGGAAGGAAGATCCGGGTTTGGCCCGCCAAGGCGCTGGTCCCATAGGTCAAGTCCAGGCTGGCGCTCGGCAGAAGTTGGTTTCGGTAATACCGAACATTGATCTCCTGGTTTTCCAGATCCTTCTTCAGCTGTTTAATTTCTGGCCGGGCCTCGATCGCGTAACTGACGGCTTGGGCAAGATCGAAATCCTTGAAGTCAGCGGGTGAGAGTGTCTTGTCAGTGGGGTCGATCGCCACAGTGATCTTGGAAAGGTCGCTAAACGAGCTGACGTATTTCTTCATCTGATCGTCATACTGCTCCAGCAAGAATTGCGCACGAATCAATTCTTCCTTGCGGTTGGCAATCTCGGACTCTGACTTCACGACTTCAATCGGAGCTAGTGTCCCAATTTCCACTTGTCTCTTATTGTCCTCGTTGGTTTTCGTCGCAAGATCCAGCGAACGCTGCTTCACTTTGATGTCTTCGCGCGCGAACACCATGTTCCAGTAGAGCGTCTGAACCTGATTCACCAGCGAGATCAAGCGCTGCGCAAAAACGTGGTCGCTGATTTCTTTGTTGTTCCGCGCAATCAGAATGGGCCGTCGATTCGGCAGATAACCAAAATTCTTCAACAACGGTTGGGAGAGAGAGGCTGTCAAACCCGAACTCAAGAAAGGGTTCAACAGGTTGCGCACGTTGTTGCTGGATTGCCGAAAGTTGGTGTAGCCGATCGAATAGCGAGTGCCGGACTGAAGCAGCTGGCTGAAAGTAAAGTTCGCCGACTCATTCAAGTTCTTCAAAGCAGCCACACCACTCGTCACGATGTTTGATTGAGGACTGGTAGTACGACCCGCAGACAGAGTAAACGAAAGTTTCGGGTCGAATAATGCATACCCTCTTTCAATGTCATACCGGGAAAGCCAGGGATCATAGCGATCAGCCACAACGTCAAGGTTGTTTTCCAAAACTAGTCGAATGGCATCGGCTTCTGTGAGTCCCATCTTGCCATCCTTCATCAGGCTGTTCAGAAAATCCGAAGCAGCTTTCTCCTGATCCACGGTCTTCGGACGTTTCACGTTCGCCTTGAACCAGCCGGGCAATGGAAACACCGACTGTCCGAATACGGACGGAACCTGTCCGAAACTGATAGCGAAAGCTAGCATCAATGCCACCCACCGGTATCGTCCCTTCGCCAAGGCGGAACTTCCATGTCGAATCATTTGCAACTCCCTTATCGATGATGAATAAGACTGAAAACCTTCGATCAAGAGACACTTACGAAACTTACACACCCAAGGTTTCAACAATTCCAAAGAAATTTCTCTGAACTTCGTAAGCGCTGGCCCTGGTTCGGTTCCTCAAACCGACGCTCAATTGGCTATCTGACGCCGCATGACCGACTCAGGACAGGCATGTACTGTGCCAGAGCCTTTCCGGGGGTGTCAAATTGATTTCTGGAGTAAGCCGGTGGTAACATGCGCCGCTCCTGGGGCTTGAGCCTCACGGCGGGTGTTCGAGCCGGGCCTTACCTCCCCTGCCGTATCCCGAGACCGATGCTGGATCCAGCAGAAATCGCTCGAATCTTCGAAGAGACAGGCGCCTTGCTGACCGGACATTTTTTGCTGACTTCCGGCCTACACAGCGAGAAGTACCTGCAGTGCGCCAAGGTTTTGCAATGGCCTCACCATGCCGAAGCGTGTGGCAAGGCCTTGGCGAGGCACTTCGCCGCAGAGACGCCGACACTCGTGATCTCTCCTGCGATTGGCGGCATCGTCATTGGCCAGGAAGTGGGTCGCGCACTCGGTTGTCGAGCTATTTTTGCTGAGCGGGAGAATGGTGCGCTGCGGCTTCGGCGCGGCTTCAGCATCGAGCCAGGGGAACCTGCGATCGTTGTCGAGGACGTCATCACCACAGGAGGTTCGACCCTCGAAACAATGAAGGTCGTCAAATCGCACGGGGGCAGAGTCTTGGGGGCCCTTTCTGTCATCGATCGCAGCGGTGGCAAAGCGACGCTGGGTTCCCGTTATCATAGCCTCTGGACTCTCGACATTCCCACCTTCGAAGCTGAATCTTGTCCGCTGTGCGGGGCAGGATCCTCACCGGTAAAGCCGGGCAGCCGGAAATGAGATCAGAGCCGTGCAAAAAGGCCATAGTTGGCAGCTAACCACAAAGACACAGAGGCACGGAGAATGAATCTGAGAAACGAAGAACGCAGCGAGTGCTATGAACAACTCGGCAATCTTAGTCAGCCTTCAAGTCCCTTAGATTTTTGCTTTCATAACTCGATCTGGGTCGTCTTGCTATACAGGGAATGAAGTCAGCTTGAGAGTATAGGTATTCTGCGTTCGTCTATGCTTTCTATCTCCAAGTCCCTTGAATCCCTCTCCGTGCCTCCGAGTTTCTGTGGTTCGCTTTTGATTGCTGGCTGATACGCTGCATCCGTGGTTTCCTTTGAGTTGCCATGTCCCGCAACCTCCGTCTCGAAATCGCCTACGACGGTACCGACTTCCATGGCTGGCAGATCCAACCTCATCTGGATACGATTCAGGGTCAGCTCACGCGTGTGATTGAACGGATTGTTCAGGCTCCGGTGCAGGTCCACGGATCCGGACGCACGGATGCTGGCGCTCACGCGCTGGCCCAAGTCTGCAGTTTCAAGTCCGAGAGCCTTCTTCCCTTACCCAACTTCAGGAAAGCCATCAATTCACTGCTTCCCCCGGCCATCTGCGTCACCAGCATCGAGGAGGCCTCAGAGAACTTCCATGCGCGCTTCGACGCACAGTGGAAGCACTACCGGTACCGTATCCTCGCTTCATCAGACTGTTCGCCGTTCGACCACCGCTTTGCGCATCATGTTCCCCGTCGGCTTGACTTTGTCAAGCTGAGCAGGGCGGCAGAATTCCTTCTTGGAGAACACGATTTTTCCGCCTTCTGCGACTCACAATCCGAAGTTGAATTCAAAGTCCGGACAGTCACCAACTCGTTCTTTGTGTTTGACACCTCCCGGCATCTCATGGAATATAACGTCTGCGCTAACGGCTTTTTACATCATATGGTTAGGAACATCGTGGGAACGCTTTTGGAAGTTGGCAAGGGGAAGCTTCCGTGCGATGACGTGCTTACCATTCTGCGTTCCAAGAACCGATCCACTGCCGGACCTATGGCGCCCGCCAAAGGGCTGTTTCTGGTTTCGGTCCGCTACTGACCCCGCAGCTCTTCGCCCATGTCCGTCCTCAATCGGGAAATCAGAACCAATTTCGAGGGATATCTCAAGAAGGGATCCGTCGAAGAACAACTGTTTCAGCAAATCGACTGTCAACGGATACCGCGGCACGTAGCCATCATCATGGACGGCAACGGGCGCTGGGCACAGAAAAGACGTCTTCCGCGTGTGGCTGGCCACCGCGCTGGCATTCATTCGGTCCGTGAAACCGTCGAGACGGCTGCGCGGTTGAAGATGCAGGTCCTGACGCTTTACGCCTTCTCGGTTGAGAATTGGAAACGACCCGCCGGAGAAGTGGCTACTTTGATGCGTCTTTTGAAGGAGTTTCTCAAGAAAGAATTGAAGACGCTTTTGAAGAATAACATCCGCTTCGAGACCCTGGGACGCGTCAATGAGCTCGACTCCAGTATTCAGAAAGAACTCGCCCTTGCCAAGGCGAGGACTGCAGAGAACACTGGTCTACTGTTCAATGTAGCTTTGAACTACGGAGGGAGAGCAGAGCTGGTGGATGCAGTGAAGCTCCTACTTGATCGGAAGGCCAACAGCAACGGGAGCACTCTTGAAGTCGACGAGGCGACCTTCGCATCCTGCCTCTACACGGCCGGGCTGCCTGACCCCGATTTGATGGTGAGGACAAGCGGCGAGCTCCGCATCAGCAATTTTCTTCTCTGGCAGATTGCATATGCCGAGATCTGGGTGACAGACACCCTCTGGCCCGACTTTCGCATGAAGGATTTCTTTGAAGCGATCGTCGCCTATCAAAAGAGGGAGCGCCGTTATGGAGGCCTTTCCACTCAATGAAGCGTGTCCTGACGGCATTGGTCCTGGTTCCTGTTCTGATTACAGTTATCGGCTATGCTCCTCCGCTATGCTTTCTCATTCTGGTCTGGGGCGCGTCCATCCTGGCACTCGAAGAGTATTTCTCATTGGCTATTCAATCGGGGATCGAAGTTTTTCGCGTGCCGGGTCACGGCAGCTCGTTGCTGCTTCTGTCTAGCCTGTATAGCTCTGCGACAAATGCGACAAATTCCTGGACTGCGCTGTTCGTCTTGGTTGCCTCATTGTTGCTATTCTTCACCCTTGGCTTGCGCCGCGGTAATCGTCTTCCAACTGTCTTGCCGGGTGTTGCAGCAACCCTGCTTGGCTTGCTCTACGTTTCTCTAACCCTTGGGTTGCTCGTCGTTGTCCAAATATCACCGACGTCTTGGGGTCCAGGAAAACAGTGGGTTTTCTTTCTTCTAGTTGTGGTCTGGTTCGGGGACACGGGCGCTTATTACATCGGTCGGGCCTTGGGCAAACACCCTCTGGCACCACTGATCAGTCCAAAGAAGACCATCGAAGGAGCACTCGGCGGACTATTGGGAAACGTCTTGGCGGCGATTCTGGGCAAGCAGATGTTATTGCCCGATGCTCCGTTGCTCCAACTGTTGGTTTTAGCCCTGCTGCTCGGGGTCGTGAGCCAGATTGGCGACCTCTCAGAATCAGCACTGAAACGAGGCGCCGGGGTTAAGGACTCCTCGAATCTCTTGCCAGGGCACGGGGGCATGCTGGACAGAATCGACGGTGTGCTTTTTGCCAGCCCAGTGATGTTTGGCTACCTGCACTTTGTTCTCGGTGCGCACTGACTGCTGTTTCGGAGTTGTTCGCGGCAGTTCAAGCTTTAGCTTGTTTGGAGTTCGGATGTCACTTATCGCCTGAAGGCGGAACTCCAAACTCAACCCTTATGAAAACGCTCAGCATCCTGGGATCGACGGGTTCAATCGGAAGAAGCTGCCTCAAAGTCATCGAGGAGTTTCCACAGGATTTTCGCGTGGCCGGACTGGCAGCAGGCAGCAATATGGCCTTGCTGGCTGAGCAGATTGAGCGGTTTGAGCCACAAATTGTTTCTGTCGCAGACCTTGCGGCGAAGGAATCTCTCCACAATCATTTGCAGCAACTCCGCACCCGGCGCAGTCCCAAAATCCTGATGGGCCTCGAGGGAATGACCGCAGTTGCAACGCATCCAGAAACAGATTTGGTCGTTAGCGCGATCGTGGGTGTCCATGGCCTGCTTCCGACCTTCGCCGCCATCGAGTGCGGCAAGACCATTGCTCTCGCCAATAAGGAGATCATGGTGGTTGCCGGCGAACTGGTGACGGCAGCGGCCAAACGCAACCAAGTCGAGATCCTTCCCGTGGACAGCGAACACAACGCCATCCACCAGTGCTTGCGGGCCGGCAAGAGGGAGGAAGTCAGGCAGGTGATTCTCACTGCGTCAGGCGGACCCTTTCGCAGCTATTCTGCAGCCATGTTGGAGACCGTGACGCCAGCCATGGCCCTCAACCACCCAACCTGGCGCATGGGGCATCGCGTTACAATCGACTCCGCGACGATGATGAACAAAGGGTTCGAAGTCTTGGAAGCCAAGTGGCTGTTTGATCTGCCCATAGACAAGATCTCCGTTCTTATTCATCCACAGTCAACCATCCACTCGATGGTCGAATACCGTGATGGGTCTGTGATCGCTCAGATGGGCGTCACTGACATGCGACACCCCATTCAGTATGCGCTGACCCACCCGGAGCGCGTGGCCAGTCCCCGACCAAGCCTGGATTTTCGGGCGGTGCAGAAGCTGGAATTCATGCAGCCCGACTTCGATCAGTTTCCATGTCTGGAACTGGCCTATCAGGCCGCTCGGCAACTGGGAGGACAACCCTGCGCACTCAATGCTGCAGACGAGGTGGCTGTGCAGCAATTTCTTGCGGGAGGCATCCGGTTTGTTACCATACCGAGAATTGTGCGGAGGATGCTGGACAACTGTGCAAGCCAAAGCAACTTCTCGACCGTCTCGGAACTTCTACAGTATGATAGGTCTGTGAGGAGGGAGACGGAACTGCTGATCGAGCGGGACTACCGCTGAGGTTGCTTTTGACGTTCCCTTCTGCGACATTCCTGCGAAGCGGGAATTCAGTTTGTCAGTCCAGCGGGATTCCCTCTTCCGCGGGAATGACGCGGAATTGCTACTCGGAGTTTCTTTGTAGTTGAGGGATGCGCCTTCCCAGCACGGAAGCCGTCCCTTACAATCATTGATAATCGGACCCTTTCATTTTTCCGAAAGGTGGAAGGAAGCTAACTGCTCTTAGGAGAGGCTGGATGCTTGATTTTGTTTCTTCGCATATCTTGAGTGTCATTTTCGTTTTTGGCACGGTAGTCATCATTCATGAACTGGGTCACTTTGCCGTCGCCAAAATGTTGAAAATCCGCGTGGAAGCTTTTGCGGTCGGTTTTGGTCCGACCTTGTTTGGCTTTCGCAAAGGAGAGACTGAATACAAGGTCTGTGTCATCCCTCTGGGCGGCTACGTGAAAATGACAGGAGAGAATCCCGGCGAAGATTTGACCGGAAGTATCGAAGAGTTTCTATCGCGACCCAAATGGCAGCGTTTCCTGGTCGCGGTGATGGGCCCGGTAATGAACATTCTGCTGGCAGTGGTTCTTCTTACCGGAATCTACTATTTCAAGTACGAAGAGCCTGCCGTCCTTGTGGAGCCAGTCGTCGTCGGGATTGTCCAGTACGATTCTCCAGCCGAGAAAGCAGGAATTCTGCCCGGTGATGCCATCGTTGCGGTGAACGGTCGCCGGAATCCTATCTGGGACCAGTTTTTGCTGGATGTGCTGACCAGTGCCGAGCGGCCGATGCAGCTGGAGGTTGTCCGGCAGGGACAAACGATCCAGCAGACCGTGACTCCACAAGCCAAGGGAAGAGAGCGCAGCGGCTATTTGGGGGTCTATCCGGCAACGCCACCTTTTTCACTGCTCGTAGTAAAGCGGGTTTCAAAGGGAAAACCTGCTGAGGAAGCGGGTATTCTGCCGGGCGACAAGATCATCAAAGTGGGAAGTGTTGACCTGATCAAGGCCGGCAAGGATCTGCAAGAAACACTCAAGCGGAATACCGAAGCCGTGGTGGACTTAACCGTCCTCCGCAACAACAAGGAATTGACGGTGCAGGTCAAGCCTTACAAAGAGGGCGACCGTCGTTTGATTGGCATTGAACTCGACGGCACTCAAAGAATGATCGTAAAGACTCTGACGCTTGGGCAGGCCTTCAAGGAAGCAATTGACAAGAACATTCAAATCATCGGCTCGATTTTCGACATCCTACAGCGGCTGTTCAAGCGCGAGGTTTCGGTCCGAATGTTGGAAGGACCGATCGGAATTGCAAGACATTCGGGCATGGCCGCCGAAAGCGGTTTCGCGGAGCTCCTGATGCTCATGGCGTTCATCAGCCTCAATCTGGGCGTCATGAACCTGCTCCCGATACCTGTCCTGGACGGTGGCGTCATCGCGATCATCCTGCTCGAGACATTAATCCGCCGCGACCTGACCCTCCCCATCCGCGAACGCATCACACAAGTGGGTTTTGTGATGCTGATCCTCTTAGCGGTGGTCGTAACCTACAACGACATCATTCGCACACTGCCTGCATCGCTCGGCAAATATTTCCCGTGACCGGTTGTCAAGTCTACCTTCAAAGAGTTCGCGGGAAAGACGGACGGATGTTGGACGCAGATTGCGCAGATGAACGCAGATCGGAAAAAGCTCTCCGCAAACCGCAGATGCCTAGGCGACCATGAATGATGACGTCGGAGAGATTCGGGCTTCGTCATTCATTCGTCATTCGGCCTCACAATTCGGCATTTGTACGACGACGTTCCGTTGGCCAATGGTCGGCAGCGCAGAGCCATATTTGAGATTGTTTGGTGAACGGCCTCTCAAGGCGTCTGCCACTCCAAGCCAAAAATTTCCTGGCGGCTCAAATCGCGGGCCACGAGCAAAGACCCGTCTGGAGTCATTCCAAACCACAAGGCGAACGAAACCACTTCATGGAGGGTCTCCGGGAGACTCACCATCCGCTGCAGCTTCTTGTCTGTGACTCCAATACGATACTGCCCCTGCCGATTGTTGACTTTGGCGCCCAAGTAGAGCGTCTTGCTGTCGGACGACCAGGAAGGATAACTGGCATTGACGCGCGCCAGTTCCTGCCAATTCTCCCTCTCCCAATCAAAAAGCATCAGTCGTTGCGAGTCCAGGGACATCGCAGCAATGTAACGTCCGTCGGGCGACCAACGCGGTGAAAATAGCCCTTCCGACCCAGGCAGTGTACTGGTCTGACCACTCTCGAAATCGTAAACATGAATCGCTTTCGGCTGCGATTCATACGGGAGAGCCGTGCGTCCGAACGCGATTTTCTTTCCGTCTGCAGACCAACTCGGATCGGCCTCATTCCGCTCGTCCGAAAACAGCTGCTTGAGCCTGCTTCCATCAGCCGAGATGATGTGAACCTTCACCGGCAAACTGGCGGACTCTGCCCTGAAGGCCAACTGGGTTCCGTCGGGCGACCAGCGTGGCAGATAAACCCGCAGCGATGGAGGCGTCAGCCTGAGCTGCTCTGTTCCATCCAACTTGCATCGCCACAGCGCCCCATCAGGATACCCGACGAATGCTACCCACTTCCCGTCTCGCGAGAAGTCAAGCGACTCTGCCGAAAGCCCGCCGAGAAAGGGCTCAAACTGATTCGCCGCTGGGTTGTACCGCAGTAGCTCGCTGCGCTGCTGGTCTCCCACTACCAGAATTCGTCGCCCATCGCGGCTTGGCACTGGGCCGCGGTAGCTCATCGGCCCACTGGTGAGTTGCACGGGCAGTGGATCTCGTTTCCTGAACAGTTCCGATTTCTCCCGGATCGCAAAGATCTGAGACGACCAATTGCGAGTCGACTGAAACACAAAATAGTTTCCGTCAGACGTCCAGTTACCGCAGCACTCCCACGAGGGATTGTTCCAGCCCGGCAACAACGGTCGCAGGTTCCTTCCCGAGCTGGCCACCTCCCACAGAGCACTGGTGCGGTTCTGTGGATTGAGCATCGTAAATCGAAGGACTGAACCGTCCGGTGACCAACGAATCCACCGAACCACACCCGCTGTTGATGTCAACAATCTTGGCTCACTTCCATCGCTGTTTGCCAGATACAGACCGTAGCCCAACCCGTACGCGATTTGTCGGCCATTGGGAGAGTAAGTGGCTGCATGACCCAGCAGAGAGCCGAGCCGGGTCGCAGTCAGTCCTGTGTCCAGCGCGACTTTCCACAATGGCCATTCAGACTGGGTGCCCACGCGGGTGCCAACCAGCAACTCGCGACCGTCTGGTGAAATGTCTGCCAACTGCAGGTTGTCCAGGGACGAAGGCAGCAGCGTGGAATCGCCGCCAAAAGCCGGCACCCGGGCAAGAGACTGATGCCCACCAACCAACTCCAGGAAATAAACACCCCGTCCGTCGGTCACGATCGGTCCAAACTTCGCTCTACCCGAAGCACTGATGGGAGCAAAGCGGGCAATGTAAGGAGGTGCAAATGGAGGTCGGAGCAGGTAGGCGATGTATAGGGCCAGAACAATGGCAAGGCTTCCCAGGCATGACGCCTTGCGATGCCAGGGCAGTCTGGACGATTCCTTGGAATACCCAGCCGGCTCCAGTTGAACTCGCAAGTCCGGTCGGGACCGCAAGAGGTCTTGAGTCATAGTCCTTACCACAGCATGCTGGGGGCTTTCGTGGGGAGATTCGGCTTATTCTTCCGGCTGATTATAGCCCTGCCTCACGCCGACGAGGATGCTTGAAAATCTCTCTGGCTAGGTGCTGCCTCAGACTCCAGCCGTTGAAATCTTGTGGCTTCCCGAGACGCTCCTATGAAACTAGCCTCGATGTGGGAGCCGCTGTCCTCAGCGGCGACTTGGCCCCGCCGCGTACCATCATCGCTGCTCAGACGTCAGCGGACGCACGAGCGGCTCCCACCTTTCATGGGTCGTGGCACCGCCACGTCGGCAAGGAAACTTCTATCAGTTCCCTGATCGAGCCATCGAGCCGACGGTACGGCAAATGAGATGTTTCCGCCCGGTCACCTCAGGGACTCGCATTGGAAATGGACCTGTGAATTGTTACGTCAAGCCGGCATGATGGGTTTCACACAAAGTTGCCTGTTTTGAGAAACCGCCTAACAATCGTCCTCACCCTTGTCCTCGAGGAAAGGTCGAGCTCGACGGCGACAGGAATCATTTGCATTGACCGTGGCACCTTGCAAGGGTATGAAGAATTCTTGTCTCTTACTCTCGCCTCTCCTGACCCTTGACCAGCGGTACAAACCGCACGGGAATCGTATCCCTGCGGGTGATCTTTCCCTTCAGGTCTTTCTCCAAGACTTGCAGTATTTGGGTATCGGCCTGCCGTCCAACGGGAATCACCAGCCTGCCTCCAGGCTTCAGCTGGTCGATGAGGGGCTGGGGCACCTCCTCGCTGGCCGCCGTCACCAGAATCGAGTCGAAAGGCTGCCGTTCGGGCCAGCCGCCGTAACCATCGCCGATTCTCACTTCAACATTGCTATACCCGAGTTCTGCCAGCCTTCTTCGCGCCGCCTCACCCAGCGGTGCAAGATATTCAATCGTGTAAACCCCCTTGGCCAACACGGACAGGACGGCCGCCTGATATCCAGAACCGGTGCCAATTTCAAGAACGGTGTGATCGCTCGCGACCCGAGCCAGCTCCGTCATCAAGGCCACAATGTACGGCTGTGAAATCGTCTGCTCAAGTCCGATCGGCAACGGATGATCTTCATATGCAAGCTGACGAAACTCCTCTGGCACAAACAGGTGCCGCGGCACCTTCCGCAACGCGTCCAACACGCGTCGGTCTGTAATCCCGCGTGATACCAACTGTCGGTCCACCATGGCCTGGCGAAGCTGTTCAAAAGGCGCTTGCGTTGCCGAAGTGCCAGCGCACCCCAGTGTCAACAGCATCATTAGCGAAATGAGTACCCGAGCCCGGATCTGGTTCATGGGAAGCCCTGGCCGATTCTCGCGAAGCGATCTGCCGTACTACGAGACATTTTGTGACACCAACAAAGGATCGTCAAGGACCAGACGGCTGCTCACTATCGCCCTACGGCCCTTGGCAGCGCGGTTGTCAGCCAGGGCACATAGGTGATGCAGAGCACACCGACAAGAAGCACCAGCAGAATTGGAACGATCGAACGTGAGACTTCCGACAGGGGCTTGGAGAATCGGTACGAGGAAAGAAAAAGATTCATTCCCACTGGAGGAGTCAGATAGCCCAATTCCAAGTTCGCCAGAAAAATGATGCCCAGATGTATCGGATCGATTCCGAATGCCACCCCGATGGGTATGATCAACGGCACAACCACGACGATGGCGGAAAAGATGTCCATCAGGCACCCCACCACGAGCAGGAACAGATTCAGCAGAAGAAGGAATACCCATCGCGAATGAATGGATCCAGTCACCCACTCGACGGCACGCTCCGCAATCTGTGCGTCCACCAGGTAGTTTGTAAACCCCAGGGCAACTCCAAGGATCAGGAGAACTCCACCAACCAGCAGCCCGCACTCAGTCATCACTCGAGGAGCATCAC
>Ga0180085_1000152_pt1 | contig 23532 bp, 22 predicted proteins | sample EasRiv730_16_10D_FD_123013 | JGI IMG/M metagenome (GOLD analysis project Ga0180085, IMG submission 123013) | Soil microbial communities from meander-bound floodplain in the East River, Colorado, USA - East River metaG ERMLT730_16_10D | ecosystem: Environmental > Terrestrial > Soil > Floodplain ... | reverse complement strand
GACGGCTCGTTCGCGGCGTCGCCGACGATGTTGTTGCCCTGCGCGTCGACGTTGACCTGGATGCTGCGGTGGTTCCCGCGTACGACGACGGCGCTCGGCGTACGCGGCTGGGCCGAGCGCGAGACGACCGCGGGCGGATCGTCGGGCGCTTCGACAGGCGGGAGCGGCGGGGCGTCCGCGGCCCGGGCCAGAGCGAATCCGAGAAGCGTCGAGACCGCCGCCAGCACCTTGCGCGTCGCCATGATGTCCCCCCCCGGCCCTGACGCAGGACCATCAATGTACGCCAGCGGGCCCGTGGAAGGAAGGACAGTGGCTCAGCCTGCGGGCGGGCTCGGGGCGGGAGCCGCGGGCGCCTTCCCGCGACACCGCTCGACGCGAGCGCGGGCGTCGCTCGAGCGCTCCTCGGCTGTGCGCACGTCGAGCTCGGCCAGGATCACTTGCGGGCGCGTGGCGACCTCCCCCGCCCGCAGCTCGAGCACGCTGGCCAGGACCTCCCGCTCATATGCGAGATCGACCTCGGCCGCGTTGCGTTGCTGGTCCAGGGCGTCGCACTCGGCGCTCAGATAGCGCGACCAGGCGCGCCCGATGCTGCCGGCCTGCGCCTCGCTCGGCCGCGCTCCGGCCGAGAGCGCGTCACAGTAGGTCCGGTACTGCGCGAGGTAGGCATCCGTGCGCTCGACGAGCAGGCGCACTCGCTCGACCTCGATCTGGGCCAGGTCGCGGTCGTGCTTGCCGCGCAGGTAGACCAGGCGCTCGATACCCTGGATCTTCCACAGCCCGTCGTAGAGGACGAAGATCTCCTCGTGCGCCGCGAGCGTCGAGCGCGCGAGCGTCAGCTCGAGCTGCAGGTCGTCGCGCTCGCGCTGGTCCTCGTGCAGGAGCAGGCGGCACAGGAGATGATGCGGGTCCTCGGCTGCGCTCGCGCCGAACGCGAGCGTGCCTACTGCGAGCGCAACGAGAACGTGGCTGGCCATGACCATCCCTCCGTGGATCGCGGTTGCGGATCCGGCGCAGCACCGCTTGCCACGCCGCGCGTTCCCAAACCGGTTCGTGACCGTATCCTACGCGCCAAGGGAGCGGACGATGCTCGGCTTCAAGTTGTTCGCCGTTATCGGCGTTGCACCGTGGCTGGTGCCGATGGCACCGGGAATCCTCCACGTGCGGGTCTCGGACAGCCAGGGAGAGCCACTTCCTGGTGCCCAGGTGCGAGTGACGGTCGCTTCAGGCGAGCAGCCGCGGGTCGGCGTGAGCACCGATGCACTCGGCATCGCCGCGATCGAAGGGCTCCCCATCGGCGTCGAGTTGGAGCTGATCGTCACCTTTCCGGGTTTCGCCCCGTCGCGCATCGAGGGGCTCGTGCTGAGCGAGTCCAGAGCGTTCGGCGTCACGCTCGAGGAAGAGTCCGTCGAGAGCGTCCAATTGTGGTGTCGCGGCCCGATGGTCGACCTCGATCGCGTCGGGCATTCGACGCTGTTCTCGGCCGAGTTCCTCGCCGACCTGCCGGGCGGGCGCAGCGCAGCCCAGATCGAGCCTCCTCCGCGTGGTCCGCGAGGCCAGCGAGCCAAGCCGAACTGATCCGACCTACTGGTCCTTGCGTCCCGCGTCGTCAGGTCGCGTGGCCGTGCGCGCAGCGGATCGAAGCGGAATCTGCCACACGACGAGTTCCCCGTGGCTGAGCCGGCGGGCCCCGTCGGGCATCGACGCCAGGACCAGCGACTCGCGGGAGTCCTTCAACGCGACGAGCACGGGCCTGCGGCCCGCCGATTCCTCGATGAGCCGGCGAAAGGCCTCAGCGTCGAGCAGCCGGTCCCGATCTTCGGGGTACGAGAGTCCATAGCCTAGCTCGCCCGCAGTCATCATGTGGAGATCGCTGCGCTTGAAGACCCAGGCCACGGGATGCACGAACGCAGCGTCCGAGACGAGAATCGTTTCAGGCGGCGTCCGTTTCGCCAGGGTCTCGAGGAAGTCGGCGGGCATCTTGTCGACCCGGGTGGCATTCGGAATCGCGAACGGAACCACGAGCAGCAAAGGGATGATCGCCAGGCCTGGCGCCAGCACGCGGAACGCCCCTGCCGTCCGTCGCAGGGCGAGCAGACAGGCCGCCGCGCCCACGACGAGCGCGAGCGCGACGGAGCCCCAACGCCAGGACTCCGTGGCGTCGAACACGGGGCGACCGATGCAGCCGAATCGATTCAGGCTCAGGCCGAGCAAGAGCGCCCCGCACAGGAGCAGGATGCCGCGCAGTCCGTTCTTCAAGTACCGCGCGCCAGGATCCGTGCAGCGGCGCAGCCCGATCGCGAGCAGCATCGCCAGGGGTGGGAAACAGGGCAGGATGTAGGTCAGCAGCTTGCCCCGCGAAGCCGAGAAGAACGCGAGCGGGAGCAAGAGCCACAGGACCAGGTAGCGCAGCAGCGACCGGTCGACCGTGTGGCGTTTGAGCCCGTCCACGCCCGCCGGGATCAGCAGCGTCCAAGGCAGGGCCATGACGGGAAGGCCCGCCAGCAGATACCAGAAGGGTTTGCTGTGCTGCGCATCCCCGGCGGTAAACCGCCGCAGGTGCTCCTCGAAGAAGAAGTAGCGCCAGAAGTCCGGCTCCGCCCTGTGGATCGAGAGCGCCCACGGCAATGCCACCAGCAGCGCCACGCCGAGCGGTATCCACAGATCGCGGCCCAGGCGCGGCCACTGCCGCTGCCAGGTCAGGAACGGCGCCACCACGATGACCGGCACCGCGAACGCCAGGAATCCCTTGGTCAGAAACGCGAGCCCGCAGGCCAACCCGACCACGGCCAGCCAGATCGCCCGGCGCCGCGACCCCGCCTCACGCCAGGCGCAGAAGTAGGACCCGACCGCCAGGCTCAGCCAGAGAGTGAGCAGCGGATCGAGAGTGTCCGTCGTACCGACGCCGAATACCGCCGGACAGGTCAGAACGATGAAGGCCGCCAGCAGGCCCGTCGCACGATCCCGCGTCAGGCGAGAAAGGAACACCGCAACCAGGAGCGCCGTCAGACCGGTGGCCATGGCGCTGGGCAACCGCGCGGCGAAGCTGTTCTCTCCGAATACGGCCAGCGATGCTGCACCGAGCCAGTGGCCCAGCACCGGCTTTTCGAAGTAGCGCAGCCCGTTGAGCCGGGGCGAGACCCAGTCTCCGCTGACCAGCATCTCGCGCGCGATCTCGACGTAGCGGAACTCGTCCATGCGCGCCAGCGGCCGCACCCCGAGCTCGACCAGGTACAGCGCGCCATAGCCGATCGTGAGTGCCAGGGCTAGCAACCTGACCCGGCTCATCGACGGGCGGAAGCCTGGCAGCACACGGCGCCTTCGCGGCCCGGAAGCTCGGCTTGCACGATGCGGTCCCGCGCCGGCGCTCCGGCGGAGTCGAGCGTCTCGCGCAGCGTCTCGCAGCGCACGCCCAGCGCGGCCGCTCGCGCGAGGAAGTCGCCGAACAGCCCTTGCCGGGAGCAGCCTTCGACCTCCGCATGAATCGTCAGCACGTTCAACCGACCTGGCCGCAATCGCCCGAGCAGGTGCTCGTTGTAGTTTTCATCGCGGATGCCCTCGCGACCGACCAGCTCATCGTAGGTCGGCAACGTCACCGGAACCTGAGGCGCGCACGCCACGTCGCCCACGAGCGGCCGGAACACGCTCTCGCCGCGGCAATCGCTGTTGTACGCGAAGCCCAGGGCCTCTTTCTCGAGCAGCGCGGCCTCGTTGCAGCGCCAGCCGGCCGCCGCCGAGCACGCCGGGCGCACCCCCGTGATGCCGGCCAGCGCATCGACGCCCTTCTGCAATTGCTCGGCGATGGCCGCCCGATCGAGCCGATCGATCCGGGCCTGCCATAGGTGGTGATCCCACGCGTGCAAGCCGATCTCGTGACCATCGCTCGCGGCGGCGCGAATGACAGGGGCCAGCCGACGCCCGATCTCGGGACCGGGCCACAGGGTCCCGCGCAGCAGGATATCCCAGCCATACAGCTGGCTCGCCCGCGACCTCAGCATCTTGACGAGAAACCGGGGCCGCACGAGACGCCGGATGTGGCGGCCCATGTTGTCCGGCCCCACGGTGAAGAAGAACGTCGCGCGCACGCCGCCAGCATCCAGGATGCGCAGCAACGCCGGAACGCCGTCGCGCGTGCCCCGGTAGGTATCGACATCGATGCGTAGGCCGAGACTAGCCAGGGACGCGCTCCGGGTCCGAAGCGGCGACGTGCTCCCGGAGAAAGAAGTCCAGCGTGCTGGCCACGGACTGCCGCAGCCCGGTCACGGGCTGCCAGCCCACGAGCCTGCGGGCATTCCGGATACTCGGCCGGCGATGCTGCACGTCCTCGTAGCCCTGGCCGTAATAGACGGAGCTCTCGGGCTCGATGATCCCGCCCCCCGGCGGGCAGCACGACCGCAGTGGGTGACGCTCGAACTCCTCGAGCAGGATCCCGGCGAGCTCCCGGATGCTGGCTTCGTTGTCCGGGTTGCCGATATTGATGATCTGCCCGTCGCAGACCGACTTGGGATTCTCGATGATCCGGAACAGGCACTCGACCCCTTCGGCGACGTCGGTGAAGCAGCGCCGCTGGTTGCCGCCGTCGACGAGCTGGATCGGCGTCCCCTCGACGAGATTCAGGATCAGCTGCGTGATGGCCCGCGAGCTGCCGATGCGGGCCGACTCGAGAGAGTCGAGGCGCGGACCGATCCAGTTGAACGGACGAAACAGCGTGAAGCGCAGCCCGGCCTGCTGGCCGTAGGCCCAGATCACGCGATCGAGCAGCTGCTTGCAACAGGAGTAGATCCAGCGCTGCTTGTTGATCGGCCCCAGGATCAGCCGGGAATGGTCCTCGTCGAACTCGTCCTCGTCGCACATTCCGTAGACTTCGGAGGTCGACGGGAACACCACGCGCTTGCCGTACTTGACGCAGTAGCGAATGATGCGCAGGTTCTCTTCGAAATCGAGCTCGAACACGCGGATCGGATTGCGCACGTACTCGATCGGGGTCGCGATCGCGACGAGCGGCAGCACGACGTCGCACTTCTTGACGTGATACTCGATCCACTCGCTGTGAATCGATATGTCGCCCTCGTGGAAGAAGAAGCCGGGGTTCGAGGCGAAGCGGCGAATCGCGACGTCATGCAGATCCATGCCGTGGACTTCGTAGCGGCCGCTCTCGAGCAATCGCTCGCTGAGCGCGTTGCCGATGAAGCCATTGACGCCCAGGATCAGCACACGCTGCTTGCGATCGCCGGTGCGCCTGCGCTCGGGCTTCGAGCCCATGCGGGTACGCAGGGCCAGTCGCAGCGAGTCGGCCAGCTGCGCGCCGCTACAGTAGATGCCGTCTTCGATCTGGCCATAGCGAATCTCGAGCGCCCCGCTCCCGCACGCGACCTCGAGCGGGTCGAGCGACACGACCGTCCCGGGCGCCTGGGCCGCATGCGAGCGGGAGCTGACCGCCGCCTCCCAGACCATGAGCTTCGTGCGCGCGACGTGCGTGAACGCACCCGGGAAGGGACGGGTCACGGCGCGGACGAGATTCCGGATCTCCTCGGCGCTGCGCGTCCAGTCGATCTCCCCGTCGGCCGGAGTTCTGCGGCCGAAAGAGCTGGCCTTCGACTCGTCTTGCGCGACTCGCGGCGCCTTGCCGGACTGGATCAGCGGTAGATACCGCTCGAGCATCGGGCCAGCTGCCGCGGCCAGCTTGTCGTACAAGGTTCGGCCGGTGTCGTCGGGCGCGATCGGCACGGCTTGCTGGCAGACGATGTCGCCGGCGTCGGCCTTGGCGGTCATGTGATGCAGGGTCACACCGGTCTCGGTTTCCCCTCGCAGCAGCACCCAGTTGAGCGGCGCCCGGCCCCTGTAGCGCGGCAACAGGGAGCCGTGCAGGTTGAAGCAACCGGCGGGCGGAATCTGGAGGATGGCCGCGCCGACGAGACGCCGGTAGTAGAAGGAGAACAGGGCATCGGGCCCGAGCTTGCGGATTCGTTCGACCCACAGCGGTTCGTTGATGTCATCCGGCGCGAAAACCGGGATCTCATTGCGTGCGGCCAGCTCCGCCACGGACTCGAACCACGTCGCCTCGCCGGGCTGATCCGGGTGGGTGAACAGCGCCACGACCTCGTACCCGCGCGCGAGCAACGCCCGCAAGCCCGTACAGCCCATCCCGCCATAACCGAGGACTACCGCGCGCATTCAACCGCCCTGGCGCTCGAGCGCGACCTGTGTGGCCTGGACGACCCGATCGACATCGGCGAGCTCCATGTCCGGAAACAGCGGCAGGGAGCAGATGCGGCTGGAGTTCCACTCGGTGTTCGGCAGGGTACCGAGCACCGCCGGATAGCGCTCGCGGTAGTACCGCTGCTGGTGCGCGGCCCGGAAGTGGATTCCGGAGCCGATCCCCTGCGCCTTGAGGCGCTGCATGAACTCGTCGCGAGTCATGCCGGCCTGCTCCACGTCCAGGCGCACGATGAACAGATGCCAGGCATGCCGCATGGCGTAGGCCGGCCGCCCGAGGGGCACGATGGCCTTCACCGGGGCGAACCGCTCGAGGTAGCGCTCGGCGAGCAGCGTGCGCTTCGCCCGCATCGTGGTCAGGCGTTGCAGCTGGCCCAGTCCGAGCACCGCGTTCATGTCCGGCAGGTTGTACTTGTAGCCCGGCTCGATGACCTCGGCCTGCGGGCTCCGCCCCTGCGACTGGCGATCGAACGCGTCCAGGCCCAGACCATGAAAGCGCAGCCGGCGGAATCGCTCGGCGAGCGCGGCGTCGTCGGTGCACAGCATGCCGCCTTCGCCCGTGGTCATGTTCTTGATCGGGTGGAACGAGAACACGGACGTGCCGCTGCTGCCGACCGGTTTGTCGCGATACTCGGTTCCTGCCGCATGCGCGGCGTCCTCGACCAGCGGGATCCCGCGCCGCGCCGCCACCTCGCGCAGCGGCGCCAGATCGAGAGCGGCGCCGGCCATGTGAACCGGGATGATCAGCCTGGTCCGGGCGCTCGAGCGACGGTCGACCTCCTCGGCCGAGACCATGAGCGTCTCACGATCCACGTCGGCGAAGATCGGGGTCGCGCCCGCGAGCTCGATCAGGTTGACGGTCGAGACCCAGGTCATCGAGGGCGTGATCACCTCGTCGCCGGGACCGACCCCCAGGGCGTGCAGCAGCAGATGCATCGCGCCGGTGGCCGACGTCACGGCGACGGCGTGCCGGCACCCTACGCGGGCCGCGAATGCCTCCTCGAGCGCGGCGCATTTCGACCCGGTCGTGATCCAGCCGGAGCGCAGCACGTCCGCGACGGCGTGGATCTCGTCCTCGGTCAAGCTGGGCCGAGAAAAGGGCAGGAAGGGCAGGACGGACGCCGCCGCGGACTGCTGTTGTGGGGCCGACATCGCGCTCACTCCCTCGGCGGCTGAGCCTACCACAACGGCTCAGATCTCCTCGACGCCGCCCTCCGTTCCCACGAGCAGCCGGTCCGCCGGGCGGCGACAGAAGAGACCGTTGGTCACGACACCCGGGATCTGGTTCAGCGCCTGCTCCATCGCCCGCGGGTCGCCGAGCGGCAGGTCGTGCACGTCGAGGATCGCGTTGCCGTTGTCGGTCACGAAGCCGGCTCGCTCGACCGGCCGGCCGCCGAGCAGCTCGATCTCGCTGGCCACGAGACGGAGCGCCATCGGAATCACCTCGACCGGGAGCGGGAAGGCGCCGAGCGTGGTCACGATCTTGGCGTCGTCGACGATGCACACGAAGCGCTCGCTCGCCTGCGCCAGGATCTTCTCGCGCGTCAGCGCCCCGCCGCCACCCTTGATCAGCTCGCGGCGGCGCGTGGCCTCGTCCGCCCCGTCGACGTAGAGCGGGAGCCGTCCCGCGGTCGCGAGGTCGACGAGCGGGATTCCGAGCGCGGCGAGCCGCTCGGCCGTGGCCCGCGAGCTCGCGACGGCGCCGCGCACCTGCTCGCGCAGCTCGGCCAGCGCATCGATGAAGTGGTTCGTCGTCGAGCCGGTGCCGACGCCGAGCAGCTGGCCGGGCTCGATCTGTCCGAGCGCCGCGCGGGCGGCGCGCCGCTTCTTCTCGTCCTGGGTCATCACGCCCTCACGGCTTGAGGATCACGCCCTCGCCGGTCTTGCCGCTGATCTTCACCGTCAGCGGCGCGTCGAGCCGCAGGTGCCGCACGAAGCCCGTGTCCTCGAGCGCCGGCTGCGCGGCGAGCCACTCCCAGTCCACGTAGCCTTCGCCGGCCTGCGGGTTGACGGTGAAGTAGCCGACGTTGCACGAGGTCAGATTCTGGAAGAAGTGCGTGCCCTGCGACGGCGTCACGCGGAAGTCCTTGAACCCGGCCTCGACGATCACGCGCGCCCCGGCGATCTGGTTCCAGGTCACCGGGATGCCCAGGTGCCGGTCGAGCGAGCCCCAGCGCCCGACGCCGATCAGCACGTACGGCGTGCCCTGCCCCTGCAGCGTCGCGTTCAGCCGCGCCACCTGCTGCGCGATCTCGACGCTGCGGCCGCGGTCGAAGCGCTCGGCGTCGGCGACGACGAGATCCCGCAGCCCGGTGATCTTGCCGTGCCCCAGGACCACGCTGCTGCGACAGACGACCTCGGAGGTGCGCACGTGGCCGATCTCGAGATCCTCGTGCACCGTGGCCAGCCCGAGCGGGCGGAGCTGCAGGAAGCCGAACTCGGGCCGGCCGCCGCCCGTTCCCGGGAGGCTCACCGCGAACTCGATCTCGACGTCGCTCTGCGTCCCGGCCTGGCCGATCTCGAGCACGGTGCGCACCAGATCCGCCAGCGGGAACACCTCGTGCTTGAGCATCGGCGCGAAGCTGACCAGGCGCACGCCCGGCCGCGACAGGCCGTCCGAGACCGCATCGTTGTCGGGCGAGTAGGTCGAGCCGAGGAGCGCCAGCACGCCGTCGGCCTCCGCCTGCTCGAGCCCGTGCCGCGTCAGCTCCGCACCCTCGTCCCCCATCACGCCCGCGGCGCGGCCCAGGTCGAGGGCCCAGAACTCGCGTTGCGAGTTCTCGAGCACGTCGTCGAGCGAGGCGAAGCTCGCCGCCCGCCGCGGATGGCGCGGCGAGAAGCGCACGCAGGCCGACCCGTCGACGACGGCCCGACCGAGCCCCAGGGCCACGGCGGCCACGCCGTCCGCCGCGCGCGCGGGCGGCGTCGGGTAGAAGTCGTGCGAGCGGGCCACGCCCGAGAAGTCGGGATAGAACCGCTCGCCACGCGCGCTGCCGACGATGCGCTGGATGATCACCGCCATCTTCTCTTCCTCGAGCCGGAACGGAGTCATGCCCAGGAACGACTTGGCCCGGCGCGAGAACGTCGAGGCGTAGACCCGCTTCACCGCGGCGACGAGCTGGTCCAGTCGATCCGGCAGCTCGCCGCGGTTCGGGATCATCACCGTGCGGTAGACGCCGGCGAAGGGCTGGCTCGGCGAGTCCTCGAGCAGCCCCGACGAGCGGACGGCCAGCGGGCCGCCGACGTGCCGCAGCACGATCTCCAGATCGCGCCGGGCGGACTCCGGGAGCGGCGCGTCGAGGAAGCGGCTGTCGATCTCGGCGTCGGGGGTCGCTTCGAGCGCCAGCGGGGCGAGATGGTTCGACTCCATGAACTCGTCGAACACGTCGGTCGCGAGCACGACGGCCTGCGGCACGACGACCTGCAGCTCGGGGAACTGCGCGTCGATGTCCGACTCGCGGAGCAGGCGGTTGGCGAAGGCGAGACCGCGCGCCTTTCCGCCGAGCGAGCCGCCGCCGATGCGGGTCATGCTGGCCGAGGAGTCGAAGCGCACCCGGTCGAAGTCGGCCACGACGGCGCGATCGCGGTCGAGCCGATACTGCGTGATCGAGCGGATCAGGTCCTGGCGCAGGTGCTCGAGGCTCGGGAAGTCGGCCACCTGGCGCGGCCGCAGCTTGTCCGCGAGCGCGAACTCGGTGCGCGCCTTGAGCCACATCGAGAAGTGGTTGCGCTCGCCGTGGAAGCCGATGCTCTCGGCCGGCACGCTGCGCAGCTTCTCGACCAGCGTGGGCAGATCGCGTGCCCGGTCGATCTCGGTCCCGTCGGGCGTGCGGAACACGAAGTCGCCGAAGCCGAACAGGTCGACCAGCACCTGGCGCAAGCGGTGCAACAGCATCGGCGAGCCCTTGAGCAGGAAGTCGGCGTGCAGCCGGTCGGCCTGGGCCTGGTTCTCCGGAATGCTCGACTGGAGCACGATCGGCACGTCGGGCCGCACGCAACGCACGTGCTCGGCGAGCTGCGTGCCGGCGCTGCGATCGATCCGACCCTCGCGCGGGAACTCGAAGTCGGAGAGGATCCCCAGGATGTTGTCGCGATAGGCCTCGAAATGCGCCCACGCCTCCTCGAACGTCTCGCACAGCAGGATCTTCGGCCGCGCCCGCATGCGCAGCATCTTCTGCGAGAGGTTCAGGCCCTCGCTGATCAGCGTCTGCGTGTGGCGCATCAGCTCGGCGTAGATCACGGGCAGGAACGAGGAGTAGAAGCGGATGTTGTCCTCGACCACCAGGATCGCCGGCACGCCCATGCGGCCCGTGTCGTGGGCGACATTGCGCTCGTCCTCGATGCTCTTGACGATGGCCAGCAGCACGCGCACGTCGCCTTGCCACAGGAACACGCGTGCGAGCGAGCCCCGGCCGTGGCGTGCCAGGAAATCGGTCAGCTCGCGATTGTCGTAGGCCAGCAGCACCACGGGCAGCTCGAGGCCTGCCGCGTGCACGCGCGAGGCCAGCTCGCCGGCGTGCATGTCGCCGACCTGGACCGAGGTCACGATCATGTCGAAGCGCGGATCGGCCGCCGCGAGCGCCAGCGCCTCGGCCCCGCTCGAGACGCGGACGATGTCCGGGTTGTGGGTCAGGTTCAGCTCGAGGAACTGGCGCAGCAGGGCCTCGTTGAGGTGGCCGTCCTCGGTCAAGATGAACGAGTCGTACAGGCTCGAGACGAGCAGGATGTGCTGCACGCGGTAGCGCATCAGGTCGTGGAACCGCGGCCGCGGCGTCGCCATGGCGGGATTCTAGTCCAGGCTCTTGCGGAAGCGCAGGGTCGCGGCGGCGAGCGCGAGCGCGCCGAACGCCGAGAGCACCAGGCCCTCGGGCCACAGCACGTCGAGCCCCGAGCCCTTGAGGAACACGCCGCGGATCACGTGGTTGTAGTAGCGCAGCGGGATGGCGTAGGTCACGTACTGGATCGCCTGCGGCATGTTGTCGATGGGGAAGATCAGGCCCGAGAGGTAGATCATCGGCACCATCAGCCCGAAGGTCGCGGTCATCATCGCCTGCTGCTGCGTCCGCACGACGGTCGACACGAGCAAGCCCAGCCCGAGCGTGGTCACGAGCAGCGGCACGGTCAGCAGCACCAGCACGCCCAGCGATCCGCGCAACGGCACCTCGAACACGACGCGTGCGAGCAGCGTCACGAGCAGCAGGTCGGCCAGGCCGATCGCGGCGAAGGGCAGCAGCTTGCCCACGATCAGCTGCCAGGGTCGGATCGGCGTGACCACGATCTGCTCGAGCGTCCCGATCTCCTTCTCGCGCACGACGGCCATCGAGGGCAGGATCATGGTCAACAGCAGCAGGGTCATGGCCAGGATCGCCGGGACGTAGAACCAGCGGCTCTTCAGGTCGGGGTTGTACCAGACGCGGGGCACCAGCTCGATCGCGGCTCCCGCTCGGTCCGCGGCGCGCTCGGCGGCGACCCGGGTCACGATCTGCGAGGCGTAGCCCATGCCGACGACCGCCGAGCTCGAGTCCGTGCCGTCGACGAGCAGCTGGATCCGCGGTGTCTCGCGCCCGGCCAGCGCCGCGCCGTACCCCTCGCCGACGACCAGCGCCACCTGCGCCCGCCCGTCCGTGAACCACGGCTCGACCTCGTCGAGCGCGTCGACGCCGCCGGCCAGGCGGAAATACCCGGAGCCGACGAACTGCTCGACCAGCGCGCGGCTGGCCGAGCTGCGGTCGCGATCGACGAGCAGCAGCGGGACGTCGCGCACATCGGTATTTGCCGCGTAGCCCAGCGCCAGCAGCTGCACGAGCGGCCCCACGATCATCGCCGGCACCATGCGCCGGTCGCGCCGGAGCTGGATCAGCTCCTTGACGATCACGCACCCCAGCACGCGCAGCGCGCTCACCCGCGCTCCTGGCGCACGAGGCGCAGCCAGGCGATGCCGGTGACGACGACGGCGAAAGCGGTGAGGAACGCGAGCGGCCGCAGGTAGTCGCCGAGCGCCGCCCCCTTGAGCACGATGCCGCGAAGGATGACCAGGTAGTAACGGGCCGGCACGACGTAGGTCAGCCACTGCAGCGGCTCGGGCATCGAGCGGATCGGGAACACGAAGCCGGACAGGAAGATCGCCGGCAGCATCGAGGAGATGGCGCCGATCTGGAACGCCATGGCCTGCGAGTCGGCGATGCTCGACACGAACAGACCGAAGCCGAGGGCGCCGGCGAGGTACACGAGCGTGACCAGCAGCAGCTCGAGGTGCGAGCCCCGCACCTCGACGCCGAAGAGACCGCGCGCGGTGAGCAGGATCAGGCCGGCGGCCACGAGCGAGATCCCCAGATACGGCAGCGTCTTGCCCACGATCAGCGTGCCCGGCGAGAGCGGCGTGACGCGGAGCTGCTCGAGCGTGCCGCGCTCGCGCTCGCGCACCACGGAGAGCGCGGTCGAGACGACCGCCGTCAGCATCAAGATGAACCCGACCAGGCCGGGCACGAGGAACTGCGTCGACTCGAGCTCCGGGTTGTACCAGATGCGCGGCTCGTAGGCCGGAGCGAGGCGCAGGCCCAGGCGCCGCACGTTCGCGGTCTGAACGACCGCCTGCGCGTAGCCCAGGATCGTGGTGGCGGTCCCGGCATCCGATCCATCGAGCAGCAGCTGGACCTGGGCGCCGCGCCCGGCGGCCAGGTCCGCGCCGAAGCCGCGGGGCAGGACGAGGATGGCCTGGGCTTGCCGGCGCTCGGTGACCCGTGGCAGGTCGGCCCCCGCGGGCAGATCCGCGGCCCGCTCGAAGTAGGTCGAGCCCAGGAACGTCTCGACGAGAGTGCGGCTCGCCGCCGTGCGATCGAGGTCCTGGACCGCGAGCCGCACGTGGCGCACGTCGAAGTTCAGCGCGTAGCCGTAGAGCATGAGCATCGCCGCGGGCACGCCCAGGAGCATGGCCAGGGTCAGCGGGTCGCGCGCGATCTGCCGCAGCTCCTTGACCGCCACCGCCAGCAGCCGGTTCACGACGCGCCCGACGCCCGCTCGATCGAGTGGATGAACACGTCCTCGAGCGACGGCACGACCGACTCGATCGTCACGGGCTCGAGCCCCGCGGCCGCGAGCGCCTCCCCGACCCTGCGCCGCGATCGATCGTCGTCCGCGACGACCACGTGGAGCCGCTCGCCGAAGACCGCGACCTCGAACACGCCCTCGAGGCGCTCGAGCAGCTGCGCCGCGTCGGCCCAGCGCTCGACCAGCACCTCGAGCACCGCGCGGCCGGCGAACACGTGCTTGAGCTGGCCCACGCTACCCAGCGCGATCAGGCGCCCGGCGTGCATCAGCGCGATGCGCCCGCAGTGCTCGGCCTCGTCCAGGTAGTGCGTCGTCACGACCACCGTCGTGCCGCGCGCGGCGAGCGCGTCGATCAGGTCCCAGAAGCGGCGGCGCGAGAGCGGATCCGATCCCCCCGTGGGCTCGTCGAGGAACACGACCTGCGGATCGTGCAGCACCGCACAGGCCAGCGCGAGCCGCTGCTTGAACCCGCCGGGCAACGCCCCGGCCAGCTCGCCCTCTCGACCGTCGAGCCCGGCCGCCCCCATGGCCCAGGCCAGGCGCTCGCTCAGCCGCGGCCCGTCGAGGCCATACGCGCCGCCGAAGAATCGCAGGTTCTGCGCCACGGTCAGGTCGTCGTACAGGCTGAAGCGCTGGCTCATGTAGCCGATGTGCCGCTTGACGTCGTCGGGGCGCTGGGCCACGTCGATCCCCAGCACGCGCGCCGTGCCTGCGCTCGGCGTGAGCAGGCCGCACAGCATGCGGATCGCGGTCGACTTTCCGGCGCCGTTGCTGCCCAGGAGCCCGAACACCTCGCCGGGCTCGACCGTCAGGCTCAGCCGATCGACGGCCACGAACCGACCGAAGCGCCGCGTCAGCTCGCGCGTCTCGACCGCGGGCGTCACGACTGCGCCCCCACCTCGCGAATCCGAGCGATGAACACGTCCTCCAGGCTCGGAAGCGTGGCCCGCACCGATTCGACCGTGATCCCCGCGGCGACGAGATCGTCGCCGATGGCTCGGGCCACCGCGGCCGCCTCGCTCCCCACCACCCCCGGCAGATACGCGTGCAGGCGCTCGCCGAAGCCCTGCACGTCGCGCACCTCGCGACGCGCGGCGAGGCGGGCCTGTGCCGCCTGACGCGGCCGAGCCAGGATCTCGACCACCGATCCGGCGAGGCTCGCGCGCAGCTCGCGCGGCGCTCTCAGGTCGAGCAATCGGCCGTGGTCGAGCAGACCGACTCGGTCGCAGCGCTCCGCTTCGTCGAGATACGGCGTCGTGACCAGGATCGTCATCCCCTCGCGCTCGAGCTCGCGCAGGATCTTCCAGAAGTCCCGGCGCGACACCGGATCGACCCCGGTCGTCGGCTCGTCGAGCACGAGCAGCTCGGGCGTGTGGACGAGCGTGCAGGCCAGCGCGAGCTTCTGCTTCATGCCGCCGGACAGCCGCTCGGCGAGACGACTCCGGAACGGGGCCAGCCCCAGCCGGCCGAGCAGCTCCTCGCGCCGGGCGCCGAAGCCGCGCACCCCGTGGACGCGGGCGAAGAACGCCACGTTCTCGTCGACCGACAGATCGCCGTAGAGCGAGAAGCGCTGCGCCAGGTACCCGACGCGCATCGACAGCTGCCGGCGCTGCCGTGCCGGATCGAGCCCGCATGTCGTCACCCTGCCCGCGTCGGCCCGGGCCAGGCCGAGCACGACGCGCAGCGTCGTGGTCTTGCCCGCTCCGTCGGGGCCGATCAGTCCGAACATCTCCCCCGCTCGAACCTCGAACGACACGCGATCGACGGCCGTCACGGCGCCGAAGCGGCGCACCAGATCCTCGATCCGGACGACCGCCTCGCTCACGATCCGGCCGAGATGGCGCGCAGGCGCGCGGTCGCCGGCATGCCGGGCTTGAACAGCCCATCCGAGTTGTCGAGACGGATCTTCACCCGATACACCAGCTTCACACGCTCGTCTCGGGTCTGGACGTTGCGCGGCGTGAACTCGGCGGTCGACGCCACGTAGGCCAGGGTGCCGGTCCGACGCTCCCCGCCGTCCGTTTCGACCTCGGCCTCCTGGCCCAGCCGCACGCGCCCGAGATCGGTCTCGGGCAGGAACACGGTCAGCCAGGCGTCGGCGAGATCGGTGACGACGAGGAGCGGAGCCCCGGCCTGCAACAGCTCGCCGGCCTCGACCAGCTTCTCCGTCACGACCCCCCCGACGGGGCTCGTGATCGTCGCGTCCGCAATCTGCTGCTCGAGCTGTGCGACGCGAGCCGTGGCCACCGCCTCCCGGGCCCGGGCCGCATCGATCTCCTCGGCCCGGCTCCCGGCCCGCAGGCGGCGCAGGACCTCCTGGGCCTCGGCAAGCTCCGCAGTGGCGACCTCGCGTCGCGTCCGTGCATCGTCGCGGGCCTGGGCCGTGCCCGATCCGCGGTCGAGCAGCTCCTGCGCCCGGCCGAAGTCGACCCCGGCGCCATCGAGCTCCGCCTGATTGCGCGCGACCTGCGCTGCGGCGACCGCGATCTCCTCCTCGCGGGGACCGGCGAGAACGAGGCGCAGCTCCGCCGCAGCCCGCGCCTGCTCGGCGCGCGCGGCGTCGAGCGCCAAGCGCAGATCGACCGTGTCGATGCGACCGATCTCGGTCCCGAGAGCGACACGGTCCCCCTCCTCGAGCGGGAATGCGGTCAGCTGGCCGCCGACCTTCGTCGACACGCGGACCTCGGTCGCCTCGACGTGTCCCGTGCCCACGATCGTGTCCGGGTCCGCGTCGCCGCGACAACCCCACGCAGCGAGCAGGACCAGGGCGGTCGGGAGCGCTCGACTCATGGTGATCCCTCCCGCGCGAGCCCGCGCGTGGTCAGCTCCTGGACGTGACGCACGAACCCCGCTGTGTCGGGGATCGCGGCCGGCAGCTTGCCCTCGCGAATCAGCCGCTCGCGAAACGAGCGCGTGGCGAAGAAGAAGACGAGGCTCCCCACGAGGGCGAGATGCGTCAGCAGCGGGTTGACCGGACGGAACGTCCCCTCGCGAACGCCGCGCTCGACCACCTCGCGCACGTGCTCGAAGAGGCCGAGAAACGACGGTAGGACGCGCTGATCCATGTGGCGACCGCCCGAGAGTACCTCGCGCAGGACCATCGCGGGAAACGCCGGACGCCGCTCGGCGATGCCGGCCCAGACCTCGACGAAGCGCCTCAGCAGCTCGTCCGCGCTCTCCGCGCGCCCGCGCAGAACGCTCAGCGCGGAATTGGCCTCGGCGAAGGTCGTCTCGAGAATCGCCGTGTAGAGACCCTGCTTCCCACCGAAGTGATAGTTGATCATCGCCTTGTTCACGCCCGCGCGCTCGGCGATCGCGCCGACCTTGGCGCCGTCGAAACCTAGCTCGGCGAAGATCTCGGTGCCGGTAGCCAGCAGGGCCGCGCGCGTTCGCTCCGAGTCGCGGCTTGCTCGATGTCGTTTGTTGACGGGCATTTGCGACATGAACTTTATTCAACCAAACGATCGGTTGATTAATCTACACACCGGAGTGCGACTTGCCAAGGGCCTGCCGCCTACACAGCCGGACGTCGCACCGACCGCGAGGACGGCACCCGGCGGGTGCGCGGCTAGCGTGCGCCGCGCTACGGGCCGGCAGAGACGCGGGGAGATCTGCCACGATCACGGCCGACCGGCCCTCTTCGCGCGACGGATCGCCGCTTCGGTGAGGGGCCGCAGCGCAAGCCGTTCGCGCAGAGCGTCTACCCGCGCCAGAACGGCCGTCGGTTCCACCTCTCGGCCCTCGAGCGAGCGCGCGAGCCGGTCGATCACCTCGCGATTGAGGCTTCGTCGGTTCGTCAACGCAGCTTGACGAAGGCGACGCAGCAGATCGTCCGGAAGGCGGTGGCCCTCCGGATGGCTCCGTGGGTTGCGAATCGGAGACGGCCGGATCTTCCCGCTGGTTGACGAGGGCCGTTGGCGGTAGTAGTTTTTCACACCGAGGAGTCAACGTGGGAAACGCGGTCAAGAAAACCATCTCCCTCCCGGCGGACTTGGCCAAGGAAACCGAGGAACAAGCGCGCGTAGAGGGCAAGACCGTGAGCGCTGTGATCCAGGAGGCCTTGCGCCTGGCGCGCGTCGAACGTCTGAAGCGCGAGTATCGCGGAATCCAGGGCTACTGGATGAGAAAGGCGCGCGAGAAAGGCATCCTGTCCGAGCGGGACCTGGAGCGTTACCTCCGAGGATGAGGGTCGTCTTCGACACGAACATCCTCGTCTCTGCGCTCATTGTCCCAGGTGGCAAGGCCGAGGAGGCGTTGCTGCGGGTCATCGAGGGATCCGACCGGCTCGTGATCTCCAAGGACATCCTCGACGAATTGCTTGGCGTTCTGGCCCGGAAGTTCGGCCGCGACGACGAGGAACTTGCACGCATCGCCGTTTTCCTGAGAGAACTGGCCGATTGGGTCCGTCCTCGACATGCGGCCAACCCGTTGACGGATCCTGCCGACAACCGTGTCCTCGACTGCGCGCACACGGGTCACGCGGAGGCGATCGTCACCGGTGATCGGGAGATGCTCGGGTTGCAAAGCTACGCAGGCATCCCGATCCTCACGCTACGAAACTATCTTGGGCGACCGTGAGGCCTGCCGGGGGCCGAGGCGGCGCTTCTCTTACCCTTCGCTGCGGTCCGCCGTGGCGGCCTCGCTGTCTCTTTCGGTCTCGGCCTGTCGATCGGTCAGCGTGTCGGGACTCTCCACTTCGCTTGTGACACGACGAACACCGCTCACGCCGACCGCGACCTGGATCGCCCGCAGGAGAGCCGACAAACTGGATGCGCCTCCGGCGAGCAGGACGACACCCTCGCTCACCGATTGAACGCGAATCTGACTGTCTTTCAGCGACCCATCGGACTCGAGCGCGGCCGTCACGCTCGTGCTGACCGCCGCGTCCTCGATGTTCGTGGGCTGCTTGTTCTTGTCGGGCATGACTCGCAGCATGTTGCGCACCTGCGTGACACCTTCGACGGTCTTCGTGATCCGCTCGGCGCCGGACCGATCCGCGGTCGTTTCGACCTTGCCGCGCAGGGTCACACGCCCGTCGACCGTTTCCACGTTGACCCGCGTGCCCGTCACGTTGTCATCGGTAAGAAGGGCGATCGTCGCCTTCGTGGTGATCCAGCGATCGGGCCGGTCCGCCTTCGGCGCGCTTTCTGCAAGCGCTAGCGTTCCGCTCATGAGGGCGAGGAGTCCGAGCTTCAAGAACATGCGCATGATCCGACCTCCGCGTGCCTGTCGCCACGCATGATCGGTCGGGAGCGGTCCACCCCGCTATGGGGTGAAACCCTACTATCGCCGCAACGTCAGTCCCGGGTCAGCTTGCGGTACTTGATCCGGTGCGGCTGGACGGCGTCGGGGCCGAGGCGGCGCTTCTTGTCTTCCTCGTAGTCCTGGAAGTTGCCCTCGAACCACACCACCTGGCTCTCGTCCTCGAAGGCCAGCATGTGCGTGGCGATGCGGTCGAGGAACCAGCGGTCGTGGCTGATCACGACGGCGCAGCCGGCGAACTCGAGCAAGGCCTCTTCCAGGGCGCGCAGCGTGTCGACGTCGAGGTCGTTCGTCGGCTCGTCGAGCAGCAGCACGTTGGCGCCGCTCTTGAGCATCCGCGCCAGGTGCACGCGGTTGCGCTCGCCGCCCGAGAGCTGCCGCACGAGCTTCTGCTGATCCGCGCCCTTGAAATTGAAGCCCGAGACGTAGGCTCGCGAGGGCACGGCGCGCGCTCCGAGCTGGATCGTGTCCTGCCCCTCGGCGATGGCCTGCCACACCGACTGCTCGCCGTTGAGATCGTCCCGCGATTGATCGACGTAGGCCAGCTTGACCGTCTCGCCCAGGCGCAGTGTCCCACCATCGGGCTTCTCCTGCCCCGTGATCATGCGGAACAGCGTGGTCTTCCCGGCCCCGTTCGGCCCGATCACGCCGACGATCCCGCCCGGCGGGAGGCGAAACGACAGGTCGTCGATCAGCAGCCGGTCGCCGTAGCCCTTCGACAGGTGCTCGGCCTCGATCACGACGTCGCCCAGGCGCGGCCCGGCCGGGATGTAGATCTGCTCGAGCTCGGTCCGCCGCTCGACGTCTTGCTGCAGCAGCGTCTCGTAGGCCTTCAGGCGCGCCTTGCTCTTGGCCTGCCGGGCGCGCGGGGCCATGCGCACCCACTCGAGCTCGCGCTCGAGCGAGCGGGTCCGCGCTTCTTGCGCCTTCTCTTCCTTGGCCAGACGGTCGCGCTTCTGCTCGAGCCACGAGCTGTAGTTGCCCTCCCACGGGATGCCCGCTCCGCGGTCGAGCTCGAGGATCCAGCCGGCGACGTTGTCGAGGAAGTACCGATCGTGCGTGATCGCCACGACCGTGCCGGGGTACTCCTTCAGATGATGTTCGAGCCAGGCCACGGACTCGGCATCGAGGTGGTTCGTCGGCTCATCGAGCAGCAGCAGGTCCGGCCGCTGCAAGAGCAGGCGGCACAGCGCGACGCGGCGCTTCTCGCCGCCCGAGATGACGCCCACGTCGGCGTCTCCGGGCGGGCAGCGCAGCGCGTCCATCGCCAGCTCGAGCCGGCTCTCGAGGTCCCAGCCGTTTACGGCATCGATGCGGTCCTGGAGCTTCGACTGCTCCTCGAGCAGCTTGTCCATCTCGTCCGACTCGAGCGGCTCGGCGAACCGGTCGCTCACCGCGTTGAACCGGTCGAGCAGCGCCTTGATCTCGGCCGCACCCTCCTCGACGTTCTCGCGCACGTTCTTCGCCGGATCGAGCTGCGGCTCCTGGGGCAGGAAGCCGATCTTGATCTCCTTGGCCGGAAAGGCCTCGCCGTCGATGTCGCGCTCGATCCCGGCCATCACGCGCAAGAGCGTGCTCTTGCCCGCGCCGTTGAGGCCGAGCACGCCGATCTTGGCCCCGTGGTAGAACGAGAGCCAGATCCCCTTGAGGATCTCGCGCTGGGGCGGCACGACCTTGCGCACGCCCTTCATGACGTAGATGAACTCGGGCACCTGAGACCTCCGGGAAAGGTCGCAGGTTAGCACGGGCGTGCGGGGTCCTCAGCGCCCGGCGCCCCAGAAGAAGTACCAGCCCAAGCCGATCGTGAACAGGAAGCAGCCGAAGAGCGCGTGCTGCACGGCCACGACCAGGCTCGAGCGGGTGCGCTCGTAGGTCCAGCCAAACAGGATCCCGCCGACGAGCGTCAGCGCCGGCGCGATCCAGTTCCCGAAGATCACGTGCACCGCCGAAAAGGCGAGCGCGCTGGCCAGGATCCGCGCGCGTGCCGACGGGAAGAGCGGGCGGTAGCGATGGAACACGAACGCGCGATAGACGATGCCCTGCGGGTAGACCGAAAGCAGCGGGTAGAGCAGGAGAATCGCGGCCCACAGCCCGGGCCGCTCGCGGACGAGCACGAACCAGCGGTCCGGGGCCACGACGGCCGTGATCAGGAGCAGGAGCGGCGCACCGGCCAGGAACGGCAGCGTGGCCAACGCCAGCCGCCGGCCGAGCCGCTCCGCGTTCCACAGGCAGCGCCAGTCGAAATCGCCGGAACGGGCGAGCACCACCAGGCACACACCGCTTACCACCCACAGCGACGGGATCGGCGGCAGCGGGATCCAGCCGGCGACGTAGGCCAGCGGGAGCCCTACGGCGAGCACCACGTACTCGAGCGCGAGGAGGTGCCTGGTCACCCCCAGAAGTTACCGACCAACGGCGCGGGGCGCCGCAGCGAACCTACTCCCCGATCACCTTGATCAGCACGCGCTTGGCCCGCCGGCCGTCGAACTCGCCGTAGAAGATCTGCTCCCACGGGCCGAAGTCGAGCTTCCCCGCGGTGACCGCGACCACGACCTCGCGGCCCATGATCTGGCGCTTGTGGTGCGCGTCGCCGTTGTCCTCTCCGGTGCGATTGTGCCGGTAGCGGGCCGGGTCGTGCGGGGCCAGCTTCTCGAGCCACTCCCGGTAGTCCTCGTGCAGGCCCGCCTCGTCGTCGTTGATGAACACGCTGGCCGTGATGTGCATCGCGTTGACCAGGCACAGCCCTTCGCGGACGCCCGATTCCGCGACGATCCGCTCGACGTCCGGGGTGATGTTGACGAACCCCAGGCGGGCCGGAACGTTGAACGTCAGGTACCGAGTGGTCGCTCGCATGGGACCCACCACTTTCGCTTGACTCCGTTTTCTGGTCCCCCTATCCTGCGCGCCCCATTCTCAACCGGCAAGGAGGCGAAACATGCTCGAGCGGCTCATGGTCATGACCGCGGTGCTCGCCGCCGCGTCGCTCGCGAACACCGTTCACGCCGGCTTCTACGTCGGCGCCAGCTACCTGCAGACCGACAGCGAATTCGAGACGGCGGTCGACAACTTCGAAGCCGACGACTCGTCGTTCAAGGTCTTCGCCGGGTGCACCTTCATCAAGTTCCTCGGCGTCGAAGCCTCGTATCGCGACCTGGGAAACCAGTCGGACTCGAGCGGCAGCGGCTCGATCGACCTCGACCTCGAGGCGATCGACGTCAGCGCCCGAGGCATCCTGCCGCTGGGCAAGGTCGTCTCGCTGTTCGGCAAGGTCGGTTACGCGAACATCCAGAGCGACGGCGACATCGACCTGGACGAGTGGGATCTGCTGTACGGCGCGGGCATCGATATCCACCTCATCAAGTGGCTCGGTGTGCGCGCCGAGTGGGAGGAGTACGACGTCGACGACTCGCTGAACTCGCTCTCCGTCGGAGCGTTCTTCCGATTCTGAGTCAAGGTGAGCGAGTGCTGCCTCGAGGGTGTGGTTGGTCACTCGTAGCGCAGGGCCACGATCGGATCGAGCCTCGAGGCGCGCACGGCCGGGTAGAAGCCGAAGACGACGCCCACGCCGACCGAGACGACGAAACCGAGGATCACGGCCCACAGCGGTGCGACAGCGGGAAGGAGCCCCGAGCGCCGGATCGCCTCGACCGCGGCGAGGCCGAGGCCGATACCGAGCGCGCCGCCCACGCCGCTCAGCGTCGCGGCCTCGATCAGGAACTGCTCGCGCAGATCGCGCCGCCGCGCGCCGACCGCCTTGCGCAGCCCGATCTCGCGCGTGCGCTCGGTGACCGCGACGAGCATGACGTTCATCACGCCGACCCCGCCGACGAGCAGGCCGATCCCGGAGACGAAGATCATCGCCAGGTAGATGCCCGAGGTCACCTGCTTGAACTGCTCGATCGTGCGCTGTGGCGTCATGATCGCGAAGTCGTTCTCCTGATCGAAGCGCAGGTGCCGCCTCTGGCGCAGGATCGCCGTCCCCTCCTCGATCGCCCGGTCGACCCATTCGGGCTTCTTGGGCACGGTGGCGATGTGGATCGTGTCGCCGTGACCGTTCTTGACCCACGGGAAGTAGCGGTCGAACGTGGTGAACGGGATCAGGAAGAAGTTGTCCTGGCTGCTGAAGAAGCGCGAGCCCTTGGACTCGAGCACGCCGACGACCTCGATCCTGCGGCCGCGGAACGAGACCTGCGCTCCGAGCGGCTCCTCGTTGGGGAACAGCGCCTCGACCAGGTCGAGGCCGATCACGCAGACCTCGGTGCCGTGGGTCACGTCCGCGTCGGTGATGAACCGCCCGCGGGCCACGAAGTGGTTGTTGGCCAGCTGGTAGTCCTCGACGACGCCGGCGACCGTCGGGGAGTTCGCCTCGCGACCGCGATATCGCACGCTCAGCTCGGCCGCGCCCTCGAACAGGTAGCGTTCGGGGCTGACCGCCGCGATCGACGGGGCGAGATCGCGGATCGCCATCGCGTCGTCCCAGGTCAGATCGCGACGGCGGCGCTGCTCCTCGGGCACGGTCTCGTGGCCGCCGAAGCGCGGGTCGTATTTCTGGAACTGCACGAGCGTCGAGCCGAACGCCTGGAACGAGTCGATCACGTTGCGGTTGAAGCCGGCGATCACGCCGGCCATCGCGATCACGGTCGTCACCCCGATCACGATGCCGAGGATCGTCAGGGACGAGCGCAGCTTGTGCGCGCTCAGCGTCCCGACCGCGAGACGCATGGCCTCGAACGTGGCGCGGAGCCGGCCCGGCGCGCGCATCATTCGGACCGCAGCGCGTCGATCGGATCGAGGCGCGAGGCCTTCCACGCCGGAAAGAGGCCCGCCGCCACGCCGACCGCCGTGGCCAGACCCAGCGCGACGGCGACGACCGTCGGTCGAACGAGCGTGGGGAGCGGCGAGACCGCGGCGACCGTGGCCGAGATCCCCGCGCCGATCGCGACGCCGACGAGGCCTCCGGCCGCGGCCAGGATCGCGGCCTCGAACAGGAACTGCAGCAGGATGTCGCGG
>Ga0180085_1000151_pt1 | contig 23665 bp, 21 predicted proteins | sample EasRiv730_16_10D_FD_123013 | JGI IMG/M metagenome (GOLD analysis project Ga0180085, IMG submission 123013) | Soil microbial communities from meander-bound floodplain in the East River, Colorado, USA - East River metaG ERMLT730_16_10D | ecosystem: Environmental > Terrestrial > Soil > Floodplain ... | reverse complement strand
TCGGCGACGAGGCCGATCGCGACGGCCAGGCCGTGCGGCACCGCGTAGCGCGAGGCGCTCTCGATCGCGTGGCCGACCGTGTGGCCGAAGTTCAGGATCGCGCGCTGCCCCTCGTCGCGCTCGTCGGCGCCGACGATGCGCAGCTTGAGCCGCACGGCGCGCACGATCGCGCGCTCGAGGATCGCGGGATCGCGGTCGCGCAGGCCCACCGCGTGGCGCTCGAGCCAGGCGAAGAAGGCGGCGTCGGCGACGAGCGCCGTCTTGACGATCTCGGCCAGCCCCTCGACGTAGTGCCGCCGGTCGAGCGTGCCGAGGACTCGCGGGTCGGCGTAGACCGCGTACGGTTGATGGAAGCAGCCGACCTGGTTCTTGCCCGCGGCGAGATTGACGCCGGTCTTGCCCCCGATCGCCGCGTCGACCATGGCCAGGAGCGTCGTGGGCACGTGCACGAGCCGGATCCCGCGGTGCCAGGTGGCGGCGAGGAAGCCGGCGAGGTCGCAGGTCACGCCGCCGCCGACGGCCAGGATCGTGGCCTCGCGGCCCACGCCGAGATCGGCCAGGCGGTCCTCGAGCGCGGCCTTGGTTCGCCGGGTCTTGTGGCGCTCACCGGCCGGGAAGGTGAGCAGGTCGGCGGGGAGGCCCGCCTGCCCGAGCGCACGGGAGAGCGCACGGGCGTGGAGCCGCGCCACGTTCGCATCGCTCACGACGACGATGCGGCCGCGGCCTGCGGCGGCCAGCTCTCGCACGAGCGCTGCGATCGCCCCCGCGCCGACGCGGACCCGACAGGATCGCGCAGGCTGTGCGGGAAGCCGCAAGCGGAGCGCGCGCACCGCTCAGGACGGACGCGTCCCCGCGCGCCCTTCCAGGTCGGTCACGTACTCCTCGACCAGGTGACGCTGCGACGCGTCGTCGAGGTTGCGCGCGAGCAGCCGCTCCGCGGCGCCGATCGCGAGATCGACCGCCGCGGCCCGCAGGTCGCTCCGCGCATCGCGCACCGCGGCCTGGATCTGCGCGTCGGCCTGCTTGAGCAGCTGATCGCGCTGCCCGCGCGCCTGATCGAGGATCTCGGTCTTGAGCCGCTCGGCGTCCCGCTGGCCCGCCGCGACGGCCTCGGCCCGCTCGCGCCGCGCCTGGTCGAGCAGCTGCCGGTGCTCGGCCAGCAGCGCCTCGGCGGACTCGCGGCTCTGGCGCGCCTGCTCGATCGAGTTCTCGATCGACTTCTCGCGCTGCTCGAGCGCGCCGAGCAGCGGCTTCCAGGCGAAGCGACCGAGCAGCAGGGCCAGGAGCAGAAACGTCACCGTCGTCCAGAACATCGTGCCGAACTGCGGCTCGATCAGGGACGCGCCGCCGCCCTCCGCGGCGTAGGCCGACCCTGCGGTCGCGAGGACTCCCAGCCCGGCGACGATCGCCCGGAGCCTGCGCATCGTCGCCCCCCTACTTGAGCGAAAGCAGGAAGCAGATGACGAGAGCGAGGAACGCGATGCCCTCGATCAGCGCCGCCGCGATCAGCATGGCCGTCTGGATCGTGGCCGCCGACTGCGGCTGCCGCGCGATGCCTTCCATGGCCCGCCCGGCGAGCAATCCGATCCCCACGCCGCCGCCGATGATCGCCAGACCCGCGCCCACGCCGCCGCCGAGATACGCCATTGCCGAAGCATCCATCGCTCGCTTCCTCCGTCCGGCTCAGTGAGCCGGGTGCACCGACATGCCGATGAAGTTTGCCGTGAGCATCGTGAAGATGTACGCCTGCAGGAACGCGACCAACAGCTCGAGCAGGTACACGAACAGCGTGAAGCCCACCGACAGCGGTGCGACCACGAACCAGACCTGCTTGAGGATGAAGATCAGCGAGATGAAGGCCAGGATCACGATGTGCCCCGCCATCATGTTGGCGAACAGACGGATGCACAGCGCGAACGGCCGGATGAAGGTGCTGAGCAGCTCGAGCACGAACATGATCGGCACGAGCCACAGCGGCAGCCCGGAGGGCACGATGTTCTTGACGTGGCCGAGCACGCCGAACTCGCGGATCCCGCCGACCTGGATCACGAGGAACGCGATGACGGCGAGGGTCGCCGTGACCGAGATGTTCCCGGTCGCCGTGGCGGCGCCCGGGATCAGGCCGAGCAGGTTGCAGGTCAGGATGAAGAAGAACGTCGACATCAGGTAGCCCACGAAGCGGTCCGCTCCGTGCGGGATCGACTTGCGCGCCACCTCGTCGCGCAAGAACACCATCATCACCTCGAGCAGGTTGCGCAGCCCGCGCGGCACGGCGTCGCCGCGCCGGCGCGCGGCCAGCGCGAAGGCCAAGAGCAGGATCGCGCTCGCGATCCACATCATCACGACGTGCTTGGTGATCGAGATGTCGAGCCCGCCGAGCGCCGCGGGCAGGTGCAGGGTCGGCAGGTGGATCTTGAGCTGCGTGAACGGGACCTCGATCTCGTGCGCGTCGAGAATGTGGTGCAGGATCGACGTGCCGGGGTCGTAGGCCGCGGGGGCGTGCTCCGCGGTCTGCCGGGCGACTTCGGGCTCGCTCCCGGTCACGACGCGGTCCGCGTACGACCGAGGAGCCAGCCGACCTCGAGGATCTGCAGCGGCAGATAGCCGGCCGCGAGCCCGGCCAGGTACGGTCCGATCGCCGACTCACCGGCACGCGCCGCGCCCCAGGCCCCGAGCGCCGCGGTGCCGAGCCGCGTGAGCATCGACGCGCCGGCGGCGACGAAGAACCCGTGGGCCGGCCGTCCGTGGCAGCGCACCAGCGCGATCCCGCCCACGACTCCCACGACCGTCATCAGGCCCCAGCCGATTCCGGCCCAGCGCAAGCCGAGCGCATCCCGGGGCGGCATCAGGGTCAGCAGCACGAGCGCCGCGAGCGCCGCGAGCAAGAGCGCGGCGAGACCGAAGCCGAACGGCCCGAACGCTGTCCGCGCACTCATCGGCCGTTCCGTCCTCGCGCCCCGGGGCTGACCCGGCGATAGAAACCGTAGAACCCGAGCGTGATCCCGAGCAGCGCGCCCGTCACGAGGAGCCACGGCTCCGTGTCGAGCCAACGATCCGCTCGATAACCGGCCCAGGAACATAGCACAATCGGAACGGCGATTTCGAAGCCCAGGCCGACCAGCGCCAGCGGGTTCGAGTTCGTGGCACACCCTCCGGAGCGGAGCACTCTATCAAGCCGCCGCCCGATCCGTCACGCGACGGTCCGTTGCTCGGCTTGCCGGGCGCGCGGGACTCGCGTAGGCTGCGGCGCGTTGCCGATCGTGGCGGGGGAAGCTCCATGATTTCGAGCGCCAACGTGCTCCTGGCCAGCGGGGTCCCGGTCGCTGACGGCCCGGCGATCGCCGGGGCCCCGATCGAGTTCATCCTGTTCGGCCTGACGCTGCTCGGCGTGGCGCTGTTCCACCACCAGACGCTGCGCGTCGCGGTCACGGGGCTCGTGACGATCGTCGGCTACAAGCTCGTCTTCACCGGCTTCAAGACCGGTGCCGGGATCGCGGGGCTCGCCGGGCACCTGCAGCACGAGTGGGTCATCCTGGCCAATCTGTTCGGGCTGCTGATGGGCTTCGCGCTCCTGTCACGCCACTTCGAGGACAGCCGGCTCCCCGCGATCCTGCCGCGCTTCCTGCCCAACGACTGGAAGGGCGGGTTCCTGCTGCTCGTGATGGTGGGCGTGCTGTCGTCCTTCCTCGACAACATCGCCGCCGCGCTGATCGGCGGGGCGATGGCACACACCGTGTTCCGCGGCAAGGTGCACATCGGTTACCTGGCCGCGATCGTCGCGGCGTCGAATGCCGGCGGCTCGGGGAGCGTCGTCGGCGACACGACGACGACGATGATGTGGATCGCGGGCGTGCACCCGCTGGCCGTGACGCACGCCTTCGTGGCCGCTGGCGTCGCGCTCGTGGTCTGCGGCATCCCGGCGGCGCTGCAGCAGCATCGTCACTCCCCGATCACGTCGGACGCCCCGCCCGGCCTGGTGATCGACTGGGCCCGCGTCGGGATCGTAGGCTTCATCCTGGTCACGGCGATCACCGCCAATGTCATCGTCAACGTCGAGTACCCCGAGATCTCCGATCGCTTCCCGTTCATCGGCGCGGCGGTGTGGGCGGCGCTCGTCCTCGGCACCGTCCTGCGCAAGCCGGCCTGGGAGGTGCTCCCGGAGACGCTCAAGGGCACGATCTTCCTGCTCTCGCTCGTGACCTGCGCGTCCCTGATGCCGGTCGAGAAGCTACCGGCGGCGGCCTGGACCACCGCCTTCGGCCTGGGCTTCCTCTCGGCGGTGTTCGACAACATCCCGCTGACCGCGCTCGCGCTCAAGCAGGGCGGCTACGACTGGGGCATGCTGGCCTACACCGTGGGCTTCGGCGGCTCGATGATCTGGTTCGGCTCGTCAGCCGGCGTCGCGCTGAGCAACATGTACCCGGAGGGCAAGTCGGCCTACCAGTGGGTGCGCAACGGCTGGCACGTGACGGTGGCCTACATCGTCGGGTTCTTCGTGCTGCTCACGCTCGTGGGCTGGGAGCCGAGCGACACGCGCCAGATGATCCGCGATCGCGAGGCGGCCGGAGCCTCCGTGCGCATCGAGGCGCCGGCGCATTGAGCGGGGTCTGACGCCGCTCAGGGCTCGCGCGGCTCGCCGAGCGCCGCCAGCGCCTCCCGCGACTCCGCCGCCCGCGCGAAGCCCGGGCTCGTCTCGGGGAACTCGTAGCGCCCCTCGACCTGCAGCACCAGCCGATCGACCGGCTCTTCGAGCACGGCGAAGAACGGCTTCGGGTAGACCCCGATCCAGAACGCCAGGAGCAGCAGCGGCAGCAGCGTCGCGATCTCGCGCACGCTGAGATCCGCGAGCGTGCGGTTCTCCTCGCGGTCCAGGCGACCGAACATCGTGCGCTGGTAGAGCCAGAGCATGTAGACCGCGCCGAGCACGATGCCCGTGGCCGCCAGCACGGCCCACAGCTTCTGCGGCAGCTGGAACGCGCCGAGGAGGATCGCGAACTCGCCCACGAAGCCGTTGCCGGGCAGGAGCGGCATGCCGATCGACGACAGGGTCATGAGCAGGAAGAACACGGCGAACACCGGCATGACCTTCCACAGCCCGCCGTAGTCCTCGAGCCGTCGCGTGTGCCTGCGCTCGTAGACGATGCCGACGAGCAGGAACAGCGCGCCGGTCGACAGCCCGTGGTTGAGCATCTGCAGCACGCCGCCCGTGATCCCCTGCCGGTTCAAGGCGAACACGCCGACCATGCACAGCCCGAGGTGGCTCACCGACGAGTAGGCCACCAGCTTCTTCCAGTCGCTCTGCATCAGCGCGACCATCGCGCCGTAGATCACGCCCACGAGCGCCAGACCGAGCGCCCAGGGCAGGAAGTAGCGCGTGGCCTCGGGCAGGATCGGCAAGCTGAAGCGCAGAAAGCCGTAGGTGCCCATCTTGAGCAGCACGCCGGCCAGGATCACCGAGCCCGCGGTCGGGGCCTCGACGTGCGCGTCGGGCAGCCAGGTGTGGAACGGGAACATCGGCACCTTGATCGCGAAGCCGACGAAGAACACGAGCCAGATCCAGTACTGCAGGCCGAACCAGCCGCTCCACGCGCCCATCACCTGCAGCAGCCGCACGTCGAACGTGTACGTGCCCGTCGTGCTGCCGTGATAGAGGTAGAGCGCCAGAATGCCCAGGAGCAGCAGCAGCGAGCCGAGCAGCGTGTACAGGAAGAACTTGATCGCCGCGTAGATCCGCCGCGGGCCGCCCCACACCCCGATCAGGAAGTACATCGGCACGAGCATGACTTCCCAGAAGATGTAGAACAGGAACAGATCGAGGCTGACGAACACGCCGATCATCCCGGTCTGCAGCACGAGCAGCGCCGCGTAGTACTCGCGCACGCGCTCGTGCACGGCGGTCCAAGACGAGAGGATGGCCAGGAAGCCGAGCAGCGTGGTCAACAGCACGAGCAGCATCGAGATCCCGTCGATCCCGACCACGTAGCGCACGCCGAGCGACGGGATCCAGTCCGCCTCCTGGACGAAGCGGAAGCCGAAGCGATCGCGCGGCGCGTCGGCCCAGGCCAGCCACAACGGCAAGCTGGCCAGGAACCCCAGCCCGGCGACGGCGGTCGCGAAGCGGGCCGCCAGCACCTTCTGCTCGCTGCGGAAGGCGACGAGCAGCACGAGCGCACCCGCGAGCGGCAGGTAGGTGACGACGTTGAGCAGCTGTTCGCCGAACGGGTTCATCGAGTCCCCACCCCGGCCGGCGATCGAACCGGCGCGAGCGCGCATTCTAGCAAGAAGCGGGGTCGGGCCTGGGGCGGGCTATCGACTCGGACGGTCGTCGGCACGAGCCGGCGCAGGGGGACCGATGATCAGCCGCACGGCGGTCGGCTGGCGCTCGAGGCGAAAGACGCGATCGGGAGTCGTGAGCACGCGAGCGGACTCGCTCCTGGCGTACGTGCGGCCCGGGAAACGGGTCTCGAGCCCGCGCACGAGCGCGTACTCGAAGTCGGACGCGCCGGCCTCGTCCGTGAAGCGCACGTCCCAGCGCGTCACGCCCCGCTCGGGCGGCTCGGGTGGTCGCGGCTCGAGCCGCTCGAGCCGATCCTCGAGCCACCCGCTCGCGGCCTGCAGCCCCAGATCGTCCTTTCCGGTCAGGGCGGCGATGAGCACGAAGATCGCGTGCGCACCGAGCGAGTCCTCGTCGGCGAGCTCGAGGCCGGCCGGGACGGTGGCGGCCGCAGGTCGCGGCGCGCTCGCGGCGAGCGTGCGCTCGGCGTGCTGGATCGCGGCCGTCGTCCCGCGACGGGACGCGGCCCGCGCCACCTCGGCGAACCCGCCGCTCCGGAACGCGCCCGCCGCCGCGTCGAAGCCGTCCTCGTACACGAACCGGACCAGCTCGCGCTCGGTTCCGCCGAGGTCTGAGAGCGCAGGCGGGACGAGCCGCCCGTCGAGCACGCCCCCGGGATCGACGCCCGAGCCCAGCGCCGCATCGGCCAGGCCGACGCCGAGGAACAGGTAGCGCAGCGCGAGCAGGTTGGCCTCGGCCTCGGCCCATGCGGCGCGGGCCAGCGTGCCGTCGGTCGTCGGGCCGAGCCAGTCCGCGTGCGACCGCTCGAGCTGACGGACGTGCACGAGCATGTGCCCGAGGAGGGGCTCGTCCGGCCGCACGCCGGTCGACATCAGGATCGCGGCGGTGTCCCCTGCATCGGGGAGGAAGTCGGCCGCGGTCAGCCGGTCGGGGGCCACGAGCAGCCGGTTCCCCTGCGGGTCGAACCCGATGCCGTCCAGGTCGGCGGCCAGGACGCCGTAGACGCGCGCGGGCGATTCCGCGGAGCCGAGCCCGAGATCGACCCAGGCGCGCCCACGCGCCGCGAGCCGCTCGCGCGAGATCGCGTTCAGGACGCGAATCTCGGCCGCGGCCGCGCGGAGCTCGGCCGGAGCGCGCACCGCAACCGGGGGGCGGTCGAACGCGTCGCCGTGGATCTCGCTGACGCGCCCCGCGATCTCGCGCACCGCGCGCAGCAGATCGAGATCGGCGCCGCGCACGGCCGGGGCGGGGGTCTGGGGCTCGACCGTCTCGAGCAGGGCTAGGAGCAGGACCGCGCTCCTCACGGCGCTTGCGGCGCGGGAACGATCGTGACCCGATCGCCGACGGCGAGCCCTTCCCGCCGCGCCGTCCCGCCCGCCACCTCGAGCACGTTCTGCGCCAGACGCTGGGGCTCGACGCTCGGACAGGGCCCCGTGTCCGGACACGGCGGGCGCGAATGGGCGATCTCGATCACGCGCGATTCGGTGTCGAGCCAGATGATGTCGAGCGCCACGCGGCAGTTCTTCATCCAGAACGACCGGCGGCCGGACTCGCCGTACACGAAGAGCATGCCCTCGTCGGGCGGGATACGCTCGCGGAACATGTAGCCTTGCCGCTGGGCGGCGGGATCCGCGGCGATCTCGAGGCGAAACTCCGCACCCGAAGGGAAGATCGCGATCGTGGGGACCGCGGCGCTCGCGCCGTCGCTCGCATGCATCGCGAGCAGCGCGCCGAGCGCGGCCGAGACGAGCCCGCTCACGGCAGCTCCACCGACGGCCGGGAGACGAACCCGCGATCCTCGATGAACCAGTCGCGCGCTTCGCCGTCCCCGCCGGGCTGCCCGTCCGAGCCCAGACAACCCAGCACGTATCCCCCGCTCGGCTTGACCTTGTAGAGCAAGGGGCGCCCCCAGGGGTCGGCTGCCGCGCGAACCGCCTCGAGCGAAGCGGGCCACGACCCGCGCCGAGAGCGGAACAGATAGACCGAGCGGGCGGTCCGGATCATCGCGTCTCGCACGCGACGCTCGGGGTAGGCGTCGACGGCCACGGACAACCCGCGGTAGAGCGTCAGATCCTCGCGCGCCGTGCGCGCGATCTCTGTTTCCGGGTAGGTCTCGACGATCGACTCGAGCACCTGCACGGCTTCATCGATCTCGTCGCTCTCGATGTGTCGCTGGGCCCGTTCGTAGGCGCGCTGGGCGGCCGACTCGTCGCTGCAGCCGGTCACACCGAAGAGCGCGACGAGCAACGCGACGAGCAACGCGCAGGATCGCATCCCGCCGTTGACTTGCTCGTTCGCTCGTCCCATAATCCGCTCGATTCGCGGCACGGTTTCCACCCGAAGCTCGATCGTCAACGCACGTCACCGATCCGGTCGGTCGCGTGTCGAATTTAGAGGATGCTGCGCCCGACGGCAAACGAGATCCCGCGGCTCGTCCGGCGGCTCGGGAGTCCGGACGCCTCGCGCGCCGATTCGGCGCGGGCGCGCCTCGCGATCCTCGGCGCGCGCGCGGTCGAGGACCTGATCGTGGCGCTCGAGGGCCGGGACCGGCGCGTCCGGGAGCGCGTGATGCCGCTGCTCGCGCTGATCCGCGATCCGCGCGGCCGCGCGCCGCTGATCGCCACCTTGCTCGACGACGACCCGCGGATGCGCGAGCTGGCCGCCGAGAGCCTGGCCCGCTTTCCGGCACCCGACGTCGTGCTCGCGCTCGAGCGCACGTTGCAGCGCGACGCGCAGGAAGCGGTGCGCGTGGCCGCGGTGCGGGCGCTCGTCGAGCACTGCACGGCGGGTCGCGACGACGCGGTCCGGCGACCGCTCGAGCTGCTGCTCGATCCGGCCCAGCCGCGGCCGGTCCGTGTCGCGGCGTTCGCGCTCGTGCCCACCCTGCCCGCGGCGCAGCGGCGCGGGATCTTGACCCGGCTCGGAGCGGATCCGAGCGACGAGATCCGGCAGCTGGCCCACGGATTCGAGGCCGAGCTGGGGGAGGCCGGCGAGCCGGCAACGAGCCGGATCCCGGCGCTGCTCGCGGACCTCGCCTCCCCGCGCTACGCCACCTGGAACGCGGCGGTGCAACGCCTCGCGCGAAGCGGCGCGGCGATCGTGCGACCGCTCGTGGCCGAGATGTGCGAGCGCAGCGCCGACCCCGAGTTCGCCACGCGAGCCGGGATGGCGCTGAAGGCCCTGGGCCGGCGGCACGCTCCGGGGATCGCGGACGCCCTCGATCGGGTGGACGATCCGCTCGCGCTCCACGTGCTGGTCGAGGTGATCGGGACGATCGGGGAGCCCGCGCTGGTCTATCGCTTCAAGGACCTGCTCGACCGCATGGCGCAGGCGACTGGCGAGGGCGCGTCCGGGGCTGCGCCGGATGCCGTGCGGCGCGTTCGCGCGCGGGCGCACCTCGAGCTGGCCCGCATCGGCAGCCGGGTCGCGATCCAGGACCTGCGCAGCGCGCTCGCCGAGTCGCCGGGCCGCATCGAGCTCGAGCTCCTGGCCGCCGTCGAGATCGTGGGTAAGCGCGAGGAGATCCCGATCCTGCTCGGCGCGTTCGGCCGCGAGGAGCCGTACGTCTGTGCCCGGATCGCGGACGCGGTGCGCGCGATCATGAAGCGCGAGCGGATCCGGCGCGACGACCGGACGCTCCAGCGTCTCGGCGCGAGCGAGCGCGAGTCGCTCGGCCGGATCTTGCCGGCATCCCGGCCGGCCCGTCCGCGGCCGCGAGCGCTCGCGCGGGACGCCTAGCCGCGCCGATGCTATAGTCTGGGCGCTTTTCGCGGCGCTTGCCGTCCCGAGGTCTGCTCATGTGGTCCATTCTGCTCACGCTCGTGCACGTCGTCGTCGCCCTGATCCTGATCGGCGTCGTGCTGCTCCAGACCGGCAAGCGAGCGGATCTCGCGGGCGCCTTCGGCGGCGGCGGCAGCCAGACCGTGTTCGGGACCCGCGGGGCGGCGACGCTGCTCTCGAAGATCACGACCGGGGCCGCGATCGCGTTCATGCTGACGTCGCTCGGTTTGTCGCTGGTCGGCTCGAAATCAAAGGGCGCGCCCGGCGGGTCGGTCCTGCCCGACGAGCCGCCTGCCGCGGTGAGCGTTCCTGCGCCCACGGCCGCGCCGGTTGCGCCCACGGGCGATGCGCCGCCGCAGAGCGACCCGCAGAATCCGGCCACGCCCTGACCGCCCGGGTCGGTGGGGCGCGCACGTCTCGACGCTCCGCACCCGCTTCGTTATAATCCGGCCGCTCCCCCGAGTGGAACGGTCCCTTGCCGAAGTGGTGGAATTGGTAGACACACCATCTTGAGGGGGTGGCGCCCGTCAGGGTGTGCGGGTTCGAATCCCGCCTTCGGCACCAGCAGTTTTCAGCGACGCCCGGCGCCTGGTTGGGGTGTTAGATGCGTCTGCCCCGAGGCACGATGCGCTTTGCCATCGGTGCTGCCTCGCCATCGCCAACGTTTCCATCCGCGCAGAACGCCGCGCAGGTCTCCGCACCGCCCTTATAGCAAGCGTGCTTTGCCACCCGCGCGGTGCTCCCCCGCGCCTCGCAGTACATATTGGCCGCTTGAGCGCAGGCCGTCATTCCTGCGTACTCCCTCTCACCCCAGCCGGTCTCCTCGTCGATTTTCTTCAGGTTCTCGATGTCGTAGCGCTCGCTCTTCTTGACGAGCTCGATTTCGGTGGGGTCGAACACGGTCGATGCGACCAGCCTTTCTCCGGCCCCCTGGGGAGTGGGTGATTCGTAGGACGCTGCCGAACCTGCAGGACCGATGTCCCGCAGTACGAACCCCATCACGAGTAGCAGTTGAGCGATCACTGCCCACTTCCTTCTGCCCGCTCGCTGGCGGGCGTTTGAAAGGACTGTAACACCAGGGGTGTGCGGGTTCGAATCCCGCCTTCGGCACCAGCGCGAGGGGTCACCAGTCCTGGTAGGCGGTCCCGTCGAGGGCCGTGCCCCGGGACAGGCTGTAGACGTCGTACACGTTCTCGCCGCCCCAGGATCGTGCGTCCCAGTCGTCCTGGTACGAGCGCAGCCCCCAGCGCGCCTCCCCCGTGAACGGATCGACGGGGATGCGCGGCAGGAACTTCAAACGCCGGCGGTCGGGGGACTGCGGGTCCCCGACCTCGACGCCCTCGGCGAGATCCTCGAGCTTGCGCGGATATCCCAGCTGCTCGACGTCTTTCTGCTGGATCAGCCCCTCGTCCGAGTACTTCTTGTACTGATCGATGGCCACGCGCATGATCCGCAGCGACGTGTGGAGCCGCGCCTCGTCGCGGCGCCTCTGCGTCCAGCGCTGGAGCGGCAGGGCGACGCTGGCCAGAACGGCGAGCACGGACAGGGCCACGAGGAGCTCGATATAGGTGAGCCCCCGCGCCCTCCTGCACGCGGTCGTTCCGAGGTCCCGCACGTCGTCGTCCGTCCGGATCCAGGTACGGGCGGCCAGGCGCAGCCGTCTAGTCGGGCGCCGTGGCTCGACCGGACACTGGTAGCATACGGCGGCCCAGCGCGTATTCTCGAGGATCGGCAAGGAGCGGACCCATGAGCGACGACGGCAAGACGGCCCCGCGGCCCGACCCCAGGGAGATCGACGCGATCCTCGAGGAGAATCGCTCGTTTCCGCCGCCTGAAGCGTTCGTCCGTGGCGCCGCCGTGGCGGACCCCGACGTGTACGCCCGCGCCGACGCCGATCCCGAGGGGTTCTGGGCCGGGTTCGCGGCCGAGCTCGAGTGGAGCAAGCCCTGGGAGCGCGTGCGCGAGGGGCAGGGACCGGAGGAGCGCTGGTTCGTCGGCGGACGGATCAACGCCAGCGTGAACTGCGTCGATCGGCACATCGCCGCCGGGCGACGGAACAAGGCCGCGCTGATCTGGGAGGGCGAGCCCGGGGACCGCCGAACCTGGACCTACTTCGACCTGTACCGCGACGTGAACAAGTTCGGCAACGCCCTGCGCAAGCTGGGCGTGGGCCGCGGCGACCGGGTCGCGATCTACCTGCCGATGATCCCCGAGGCCATCGTGGCCATGCTGGCCTGCGCGCGGATCGGTGCGATTCACAGCGTGGTGTTCGGCGGCTTCTCGGCCGAGTCGTTGCGCGACCGCATCCGGGATGCGGGCGCGAAGGTGCTGATCACCGCCGACGGAAGCTATCGACGCGGAAGCCTGCTCCCGCTCAAGCACGACGCCGACTACGCGCTGCGCGAGACGCCGACGATCCAGCACGTGGTGGTGATCAAGCGCGGCGACTTCCCGCTGCGCTTCCGCGAAGGACGGGATCACTGGTACCACCGATTGATGCAGGACGCCGAGAACTGGTGCGTCCCGGAAGCGATGGACGCGAACGACCCGCTGTACATCCTCTACACCTCGGGGACGACGGGGAAGCCGAAGGGCATCGTTCACGGCACGGGGGGCTATCTGACCGGCACCTACGCCACGACCAAGTGGGTCTTCGACCTGCGCGACGACGACGTGTTCTGGTGCACGGCGGACATCGGCTGGGTCACCGGGCACTCCTACGTCGCCTACGGGCCGCTCGCCGCGGGTGCCACGGTCGTGATCTACGAGGGAGCGCCCGACTGGCCGGACCGCGACCGGTTCTGGGAGATCTGCGCGCGCTACGGCGTCTCGGTGTTCTACACCGCGCCCACGGCGATCCGCGCGTTCATGAAATGGGGCGCGGAGTGGCCGGCGCGGCACGACCTGTCGCGCCTGCGCCTGCTCGGAACGGTGGGCGAGCCGATCAACCCCGAAGCCTGGATGTGGTACCACGAGCACATCGGCGGTGAACGCTGCCCGATCGTCGATACCTGGTGGCAGACCGAGACGGGCCAGATCCTGATCACGCCGCTGCCCGGACTGACCGCGACCAAGCCCGGCTCGGCCACGCGGCCGTTCCCGGGGATTCGCGCGGAGATCTTGACCGAGAGCGGCGAGCCGGTCGGCGTCGGCGGAGGCTACCTCGCACTGCGCCGCGGCTGGCCGGCGCGGACGCTCGGGATCTGGGGCGACGACGAGCGCTTCATCACGACCTACTGGAGCCGCTGGGATCGCCACACGTACTTTCCGGGCGACGGGGCCAAGCGCGATGCCGACGGCTACCTGTGGATCCTCGGCCGCGTCGATGACGTGATCAACGTCGCCGGGCACCGGCTGGGCACGATGGAGATCGAGTCGGCGCTCGTCGACCACCCCGCGGTGGCGGAGGCCGCGGTGATCGGGGTCCCGCACGAGCTCAAGGGTACGGCGATCGTCGCCTTCGTCAGCCTGCGCGACGGCTTCACCGCCGGGCGCGGCCTGGCCGACGAGGTGCGCGAGCACGTGGCGATCAAGATCGGCTCGCTCGCTCGCCCCGAGCAGGTGCACCTGGCGGCCGATCTCCCGAAGACCCGCTCGGGGAAGATCATGCGCCGGCTGCTGCGCGACATCGCCGAGGGGCGCGCGCTGGGCGATACGACGACCCTCGCCGATCCGGCCGTCGTGCAGTCGCTCAAGCAGCGCTACGAGGAGGGTTGACCGGCGCGCGGCCGGCCGCGCGCTCACACGCCCGGCGGCTCGCCGCGCTCGCGACCGAGGAACTTGCGCAGCCAGCGCTTGAACCGTCCGGCATGGAGCGAGCAGCTCTCCTGGGGCTCGGTTCCGCGGGCGAAATACTCGCGCACGACGCGCGTGCAACCGGCCGTGGCGAGCTCCCCGCTCTCCGGATCGACCTCGCGCACGGTCACGCCCTCGGGCGGATCGAGCACCAACGGCTCGTCTCCCCCGGGCACCCCCTGCATCACGTCGACCCAGATCGGTAGCGCGCCGCTCGCGCCGGTCAGACCGGTCTTGGCATTGTCGTCGTAGCCGACCCACACGAGCGCCAGGACGTCCGCGGTGAATCCGACGAACCACGCGTCGCGCGTGTCGTCCGTCGTGCCGGTCTTGCCCGCGGCGATGCCGTCGAAGCCCCAGGCCGCGGCGCTGCGCGCCGTCCCGCGCTCGAACACTCCGTGGAGCAGATCGCGCACGAGAAACGCGGTCTCTTCGCGCAGCGCCCGGGCGCGCTCGAGCCGGCGCTCACCCACCGGCGCGCCTTCGGCATCGGTGACCGCGCGCACGATCCACGGCGCGGTGCGCATCCCGCCGTCGGCGAACGTGCCGTAGACGCAGGCCAGCTCGAGCGCCGTGACCTCCGCGGTGCCGAGCGCGAGCGACGGCAGCGCGGACAGCGGCGAGGCGACGCCGCAGCTCCGCGCGGTCGACACCACGCGCTCGAGGCCGGCGCGCTGCGCGGCCCGCACGGTCGGCACGTTGAGCGATTCCTCGAGCGCCTGGCGCGCCGTGACCGGCCCGCGGAACTCCCGGTCGTAGTTCTGCGGACGCCAGCGCTCGCCGCCCGAGACGAGCTCGAGCGGACTGTCGTCGAGCAGGGTCGCCGCGGTGAGCCCGTCGGGATCGCCGTCCTCCGCGCGCTCGAGGCCCGCCGCGAAGACGATCGGCTTGAAGCACGATCCGGGCTGTCGCCGCGCCTGGGTCGCGCGGTTGAACTGCGAGCGCTTGTAGTCGCGTCCACCGACCATCGCGCGGATCGCCCCGCTCTCGGGCTCGGTCACGAGCACGGCGCCCTCGAGCTGGCGCTCGCGGCGCTGGGCGCGCACCGAGGGCGCCTCGCGCTCGAGGCGCTCGAGCCCGCGCGCCAGGGCGCGCTCGGCGACCTCCTGCGCCCGCGTGTCGATCGTGGTGTGGATGCTCAGGCCGTGCGCGAGCAGCGCCTCGTCTTCCACCAGCTGGCCCAGCTCGGCGCGCACGAAGTCGACCGCGTAGGGTGCGCTGCGGAAACCCCGCCCGCCACTCGCCAGACGGAGCGCGCCGCGCGCCGCGCGGGCCTCCCGCTCTTCGATCGAGCCCAGACGGACCATCGCCTCGAGGACCAGGTCGCGACGCTCGATCGCCTGCTCGGGATGCGCGAACGGGTTGTACGCCCCGGGGCTGCGGATCAGTCCGGCCAAGAGGGCCCATTCGCCCAGCGAGAGATCCTCGAGCGGCAGCCCGAAGTAGAACCGCGCCGCGGCGTCGACCCCGCAGATCGCCACGGGGCCGCTCTGCCCCAGATACACCTCGTTCAGGTACACCTCGAGGATGCGCTCCTTCGGGTAGCGCGCGTCGAGCAGCACGGCCATCACGGCCTCGCGCGCCTTGCGCCACCAGGTGCGGCTCGGATCGAGGAACAGGTTCTTGACCGTCTGCTGGGTGATCGTGCTGCCGCCCTGGACGATGCGACCCTGGCCGAGGTTGACCCAGGCCGCGCGCAGCAGACCGCGCAGATCGAGACCGTGGTGCGACTCGAACCGCGCGTCCTCCGCCGCCAGCACCGCAGCGATGAACGGCTTCGGCACGCGGTCGAGTCGGATCGGCCGCCGCTCCTCCTGGCGCGCGCCGTAGAGCGTCGCCAGCAGCTCGGGCTCGACGCTCAGCCGGCGCAGGCCGCGACCGCGCGCATCCTCGAGCGACTCGACGCGCTGGCCCGCGAAGCGCACGCGCACGCGGCGCGCCTCCTGGCGCAGCACGGGCGTCGAGAAGCCGCGCAGATGCACGTCGACCGTCGAGCCGCGCACCGTGAACTGCCCGGCCCGGCGCGGTCGTTCGTCGGTTCGCGCGTAGCCGCTGCGCTCGAGGCGGGCCACCAGGTCCGCGGGTCCGAGCGGGGTCCCGGGAGCGAGCGGCAACACGTCCGAGTAGACGCGGGACGGGATGGCCCACAGGCGGCCGTCGAAGCGCGAGGTCACCGAGACGTAGAGCCCGAGCAGCAACGCGGCCGCGGACACGCCCGTGACCGCGAGCAGCGCGAGCACGATCCGCAGGCGACGGCCGCGGGGCTTCGCGCGCTTAGGGCGCGCCAGCCGCTTCCGCGGGCGGGACGCGGACGATCCGTCAGCCGACGCGGCGCATCTCCTTCAGCGCCGACCGGACGACGAACACGCGGATGTTGTTGTCGCTCGGATCGGCGGGGAAGAAGAAGAACCCGGCTCCCGTGTCGTCGGCCCCCTCGCCGAGGATGCCCCACATCTCCTCGCCGTCCTCGAAGTGCAGGATCGCTCGGCGCGCCGCCTGGTGCGCTTCGTCCCACTGCCGTCGCGCGACGAAGTCCCGGTTGCCCACGTAGTCCTTGACGTAGAACAGCGCCTTGAGATCGCGCAGGTGGAGCCGGACCGGCACGCCACCGCCCTCGCCGGGCAGGAGATGGAACGTCTCCTCCCCCGGACGGAAGTCGTGCGTCAGACCCTTCAGGATCGTGCCGTCTTTCCGATGCACGACGATCTTCTTCTCCATCCAGGACCTCCGGCCGCGCCTGCGCGGCCTCCCATCCTACCGCCTGGGGCCGCACGCGGGCAATCGGTCGGGGAGGCCTCGGTTGTCGGAGTCGCCTCGGCGCGTCTAGATTCCCGCGTCGGGAGACGAGCCATGCCCGATCGAACCGCCTCCGACACGCCCGACCTGCCGCTCTTCGGCCGCAGGCGTGCGTTCCTGCTCAGCCGAGACTCCCAGCTGCGGCTCAGCGTGTGGGCCGCGGGGCTCGCCGTGTTGCTGCTCGTCCCGCTCAATCTCGCGCTCGGAGCCGCGACGTCGGCGAGCACGGAGCAGATCCTCGCCGAGGCTCCCGAGCTGGCCCGCTCGCTCCAGGCGCGCGATCGGCTGCAGGGCCGGCTGGTGCTCGGCGGGTCCGTGGCGTTCGTGCTGGGCGTGTTCCTGCTCGGCGTCCTCGAGAGCCATCGCACGGCGGGTGCGGCCTTCCGGCTCGGAAGGTCGGCGGAGCAGCTCGGCCAGGGGCGGCTCGAAGCCCGTGTCACGCTGCGCCGGGGCGACAGCCTGCTCGATCTGGCGACGCGGTTCAACGAGATGGCCGGCGAGCTCGCGAAGCGCGCGGCCGAGGAAGAGCGGGAGCTCGCGAACGCCGCCGACGAGCTCGAGCGGCTCGACGGATCGAGCCGGGCACGCGAGGTGGCGAGCCGCCTGCGCGCGCTGGCCGCCCGGCGCCGGGAGCCCAGCCTGCCGCTCGGCTGAGCGACCGGCTCAGTCGCCGAGCGCCGGATCCACGAGGCCGGCCTCGCGGAAGCCCTTCCTCCGCAGCACGCAGGCGTCGCAGGCCCGGCACGGCCTGCCGTCTGCGCCTGGGTCGTAGCACGAGATCGTGGCGGCGAGATCGACGCCCAGGCGCGTCGCCTCCCGCACGATCTCGGCTTTCGTCCAGGCGAGGAGCGGGGCGTGGACCCGGAACCGGCCGCCCGTGGCGCCATGACGCGTGCCGAGCTCGGCCAGGCGCTCGAACGCCTCGAGGAACGCGGGACGGCAGTCGGGGTAGCCGCTGTAGTCGACGACGTTGGCTCCGAGAAATAGCGCGCTCGCGCCGAGCGTCTCGGCCCAGGCCAGCGCGAGGGCCAGGAGCACCGTGTTGCGCGCCGGAACGTAGGTCGGCGGAATCGCCGCGCCGATCTGCGCCGGATCCCCGGCGCGCGGCACTGCGAGCGACACATCGGTCAGAGCCGATCGGCCGATCCCGGCCAGATCGACCGACACGACGCGGTGCTCGCGCGCCCCGAGCGAGCGCGCCAGGATCGCCGCGCGCTCGACCTCGATCGCGTGGCGCTGGCCGTAGCGCACGGTCAGCGCGAACGCGTCGTGGCCCTGCTCGAGCGCGAGCGCGAGCGTCGTGGCCGAATCGAGCCCGCCCGACAGCAGCACGACGGCGCGCGGGAGCGTCACACGCCCCGCAGCGCCGCGGGCCAGAGCACCTTGTGCAGCGGGACCTGGATCCGAACGGGGAGCCGATCGTCGAGAACCCAGCGCGCGAGATCACGACCCTCGACCTCGCCGTGGACCGGCGAGAACAGGATCGGAGCGCGCTCGACGAGCAACCGCTCGCGGATCTCGCGCACGGCCCACTCGTAGTCCGCGCGCCCTGCGAGCACGAACTTCAGCTCGTCGCCCGCTCGCAGATGCGCCAGGTTGTCCCACAGGTTGCGCTCGTGCTCGCCGCTGCCCGGGCACTTCACGTCGACGATCCGCTTCACGCCGGCCGGCACGTCGCGGATGGGTAGGCTGCCCCCGGTCTCGAGCAGCACCTCGAACCCCTCGTCGAGGAGCCGTCGCAGCAGCGGGATCGCGTCCGCCTGCAGCAGCGGCTCCCCCCCGGTCACCTCGACGAGCGGGCAGCGGTAGGCGCGGACCTGCTCGAGCACGTCCTCGACCGTGAAGGTCCGGCCCTCGTGGAACGCGTAGGCCGTGTCGCACCAGACGCAGCGCAGGTTGCAGCCGGTCAAACGCACGAAGACGCAAGGTCGCCCGGCGTGGCTCGACTCCCCCTGGATCGAATGGAAGATCTCGTTGACCCGGAGCGGCACGGGACCCATTTTACACTCCGGCCCCCTCAGGCCTCGGGGGGCGAGGCGTCGATGCTGCTGCTCGCACATCTCGATCTGCTGGTCCTGGCCGCCCTGGCCGGCGGCCTCGGCGCGTCGCTCGTGGCCACCCGGCGCAAGGTCCGGGCCCTCGACGAGCAGATCGAGCGCATGCGGACGCTTCTCGCGCGCTCGGAGGCCCAGTCGCGCGACACCGCGCGGATCCTCGCTCGCATGCGTAGCGAGCGCGGGGTCGTGGCCAACCTGGCGCTCTCCCTGCCCCATCTGGTGCAGGAGCTCAACAGCGAGGAGCTCAAGCCGCGCAAGGTCCCCGAGCTCATCCTCAGCCTCGTCGACGCGTTGTTCCAGCCGGGCCAGGTCGTGTACTACGCCGCACGATCGAGCGCCCTCGCGAGCAGCCCGCGCGAGCTGCACCTCGTGGCCCAGACCGGCCTGCCCGACGTTCCCGAGAGCCTGGCGCGCGTGCCGTTCGGGGTCGGCAAGCTCGGCTGGGTCGCCGAGCGTCGCGTGGACATGCTGGCCGAGGACTGGCAGAGTCCCGTGCGAACCGACGGGCGGCGGATCGAGGACAACTGCGTGGGCCTGAAGCTGGATATCGTCGGCCCGCTCGTCCACGGCACGCAGCTCCTCGGCGTGCTCGGGATCGGCTCGCTGGGCATCCGGCCCCAGGACGAGAAGCTGATGTTCCAGCTCGTGACCAATCTCGGCGCGATGGCGCTCGTGAACAGCGAGCAGCGCGCGCGCCTGAGCGAGCAAGCGACGACCGACGGCCTGACCGGGCTGCTCAACAAGGGCTACTTCATCCAGCGCGAGCTGGCCCAGATGATCAACCGCGCCGAGCGCGAGGCTCGGCCGCTCTCGGTGTTCATCTTCGACATCGATCACTTCAAGAACTACAACGACACGAACGGACATCCGGCGGGCGACGACCTGCTGCGCGATCTCGCCGCGATCCTGCGCCAGAGCCTGCGGCCGGGGGATGCGTGCTGCCGCTACGGCGGAGAGGAGTTCGTCGTCGCGATGTCCGACCTGGCCGCCGAGGAGGCGCTGCGCGTCGCCGATCGGCTGCGCAGCCAGATCGCCGGCCACGTATTCCCCCACGAGGCCAAGCAGCCGAGCGGCGACGTCACGATCAGCGGCGGCATCGCGGCGTTCCCGCACGACGGCACCAGCGCGCAGGAGCTGATCCGTCACGCCGACGTCGCGCTCTACGAATCGAAGCGCGGCGGACGCAACCGCGTCGCGCGCTACCGCGGTGTCGACATCGGCGATGCGGACGACGCGACCGGGTTCGACCTGGTGCAAGCCGGGGACGACCGGGAGTCGGGTGCAGGCAGGCCCTAGCTCCGTCAGGGACCGACCTTCCACAGTTCGCCGCCCACGTTGCCGGCCGCATCGACCACGCGGACGAGCAGCGTCCGCGCCTCGCGCGCCCTCCCTGGGTCGCGCGGCACGACGATCCGGTAGTGCTCGACCGGCGAGTCCGCCACACCATCGGCTGGGCTGAGCGGGGTCCACTCGCCTCCGTCGACCGCCACCTCGAGCGCCGCCAATTGCCCCCCGGGGTCCTCGGCGGCAAAGCCGACCTCCCACGAGTCGGCGGAGCTGCGGATGTCGGGCGCTCCCAAGCCCGGACGATGATTGTCGACGTGAAACGCATCGCTCGAGCGCTCGGTCGAGCGGTGGGTCCCGTTCGGGTTGTCGAGCGCGTCGTCGACCGTCAAGCGCATGCGATAGGTTCCGTCGGGCACGCTGCGGGCGTCCCAGCTGAAGAACTCCTCCTCGAGGTCGCGCGCGAGGACGTAGGCCACATCCGCGCTCTCCGGGCGGAGCTCGACCGTGTAGCGCAAGCGGTCGCGGTCGGGATCCTCCACGCGCCAGCTGAACGTCCGCACACCGGTCTCGTAACCCTTCCGAATCGAGCCGATCTGGGCCCGCCCCGGCTGAACGCCGGCCAGCAGCCGGCGGGCCACCGGGTCGTCCGCGACGACCGGCCCGGTGGGTAACGAGGACTGCATCGGTCCGCGGACCCACACGATTCCCGGCGCCTCGACGGTCAGGGCCGTCACGACGGGCGTGCGGTTTCGCGCCTGGTAGAAGACCTCGATCCGACCCAGGCGTGGCGATTCCGCCCCGCGGCCGCTGACGAGACGGAATCGGGCCTGGAACCAGCGCGCGGCTGGCACGGAGCTCTCGGCGCCGCCCGAGCCATCCTCGCTCGCCAGCGGGCTCCAGGGCGACCAGGTGGCGTCGGGCTCGGCGGTGTTCCCCGCCCGAGCCTCGACGCGCACGCGGCCGCCACGGGGCACCTCGACCGCCCAGCGAACCCGGCCCCAGTCCGCCACGGTTCCGGCGTCGATCGGCGCGGTCTCGTACGACCCTTCGGACCGCAGCGCCGGTCCGACGACCTCGACCCTCGCATCCGTCGTCCCACCGACGAGCACGCCCCCTCCCGGACCGGACGCCAGCACGCTGGCCTGGTCGGACGAGACGCGGAGCAACTGGGCGGACCTGCCCTCACGGTCGATCGTGTGGACCCGCCCTTTGTCGCCCGTCGCCACGAGGACCTCGCCCGATTCGAGCGCGAGGACGTCGAACGGCGTGGCGTCCGAGGTCTGCCAGATGCGCCGCACGTCCCCGGTGGGATCGATGCGATACAGCGCGCCACCGGGCGGCGAGTAGCCCGGCCGCGACGGCGGCCGGGCCGGGCCGGCTGGCGGCAGCTCGGCCGGACCTTCCTCGGGCTCCCCTTCGGGCGCGTTGGCACTCACCGTGATCCGCGCCACGCCCGGCTCGCCTGCGCCATCGCCGTCGAGTCCAGCGCGCGTCGGCGTCAACGGTTTTGCCTTCTGCGCGGCGAGCGCGTAGATCGTCCCATCCGCCGCGACGGCCACGGCCGAGATCTCGCTCTCGTCGGCGTCGAGCAGCACGAACGGGGGCGCCGAGCCAGCGACTCGGAGAACGCGGCCCCGACCGCCCGTGCCGAAGACGACCCCGCCCGCCGCGAGCGGCGCGATCGCGCGCACCGGATCCTCCCCGGTCTCGAACACGAGCTCGGGCTTGCGCGATCCGTCCCAGCGCCACAGCCCACCCGGCATCCCGGTGCCGATCCACACGATGCCGTCTCGGCCGCGGGCCAGCGCCCAGACGAACGCCGCGCCGGTCTCGACCACCATCTCGCTCTGAACCGGGCCCGTTGAGCGCTTGTGCGCCCGCATCACCCGCCCGTTGGGAGCCACGCCGAACAGCACGCCCTCGGGCTCGGCAACGACCGCCGTGACGAGCGTCTCCTCCGCGCTCTCGAACCACGTCTCGGGCTCACGGCCGGCCGCCACGCGGAGCACCCGACCGGGGCCCGAGAGGGCGACGAACGCCGCGTCGTCCCCCACCGCATCGAGCGCCCAGACGACGCCCGCCTCAGGGCCCCAGATCGTGCGCACGGTGGCCGCGAGGTGAATCCGCCCGTCGGCGTCGAGCGCGGTTCCGTCGAGTGCCCCGCGCCCGAGCTGTTCGGCGGTCGTGGCGGACCAGGTCTCGACCGCCACCGCATGCGCCGGGGCGAGGCCCAGGAGCGCGACCGCGACGCTGGCCCAGAAGCGCTCCGCACGACTCATCCTGCGATCCTCCCGACAACAGGCTTCACGGCACGTCCAGGACGGCGCCCTCGAGCTCGAGCGCTGCGACCACTCCGCCTTCGACCGGCCCATCGAGCACCACCTCGGCGCGGCTCAAGACCGACGCATGGGTCCGCGAGCCTCGGCCTGCCGGCGCCCCGCCGAGCAGTTTCTCGGCCGTCGGCGGCAGCCGGTCGTAGGCCAAGCCCCGCGTGACGATCCCCGGGGTCCCGCCGAGCAGCACGACCTGCAGGTGATGCGCCGAGCCGAGCTCGCTCAGCGCCTCGATCGCGGCCCCGAGATCGCGCGAGGAGCGGAGCCGCCGGCCCACGGGCTGCCCGAGCGCCTGGTCGATGTAGTCGGGGGGTCCGACCGCGATCGTCAGGCGGACGTCGTGCGGAACGTCGACGGGCACCGCGATCTCGACCCGTCGCGTCTCGACGGCACCGCGGTAGCGGCGGAGGCTGCACGTGACCGAGACGCGAGCCCCCGGCCGAACGGCCGCACGATCGTAGTGCACTCCGTCGAGCTGGTACGACCGAGCCCCCGGACCGAAGGTCACGTCGAGATCGATCCCGTCGAGGTCGAGCGCCGAGAACGGATTGCGCCACAGAGCCGCCAGAACCTGCTGGAGCCGAACGGCGACCGCCAGCGCCGGGTCTTGCGCTCCCTGGGACGATGCGGCGAGCTCGACCGGCACGTCGGGATAGCCGCGGATGCGCAGCCGTCCCGACAGGATCGCGGTGGACTCGTGCTCGTAGCCCGGGCTCCCCACGAGCGAGTTGATGACGGCAAGCGCCGCGAGCAACGGCGTCAGGCTCTGGCTCCGCGCGATTTCGAAGCGCAAGGTCTGCTCGCCGTCCGGCCGCCCCCGTACGTGCAGCCCGAGCGGGATCATGCGCGCCGTGGCGCCGCGGATTCCGACGATCGCCGTCAGTCGATCGTCGACGATCGCGCCCACCGAAGCGCCGACGCGAGCCAGCTTGACCGAGCCGGCCTCGTCGGCGAGCGTGTGGATCACCTCGGCCGCGACCATCGGCAGCTCGACCCGGCCCGTACCCAGGAACGGGTGACCGAAGGCATAGACGCGATCGCCCTCGACCAGGGTCACGGTGCCCGTGGCTGCGACCGAGAGATCGCCGAGAACGAGCGCGACCCCCACGGGCGAGCCAGCGCGGAGCTCGGTCGCGATCCCGTCCGCCGCCGAGCCAGCGGCGCCGGCAACGAGCCGCAATCCGAGCGACTCGAGCTGCGGCTCGATCCAGCCTCGCGCGATCGCGCTCAATCCACCGATCTGGACCGGCGTGGCGATCGGCGATGCGATGCCCGAAGCGGCGCGCGGGGCGGCGCGGCGGATATCCTCGATCGGTGTCACG
>Ga0180085_1000150_pt1 | contig 23698 bp, 19 predicted proteins | sample EasRiv730_16_10D_FD_123013 | JGI IMG/M metagenome (GOLD analysis project Ga0180085, IMG submission 123013) | Soil microbial communities from meander-bound floodplain in the East River, Colorado, USA - East River metaG ERMLT730_16_10D | ecosystem: Environmental > Terrestrial > Soil > Floodplain ... | reverse complement strand
AGTCAGCGGGAAGTCCCTCGCCCGCCGGCGGCTCGAGGAGGCGGCACGCCGCGGGCCCGATGCTCAGGATCAGCTGGGCTTCCTCGGCCTGCGCGGGCACGGCCTCGGCGGACGTTCGAGCGGTGTCGACGTCGTAGCCCTGCATGAGAAGGGGAACGACGACCATGAAGATGATCAACAGCACCAGCACCACGTCAACGAGCGGCGTGATGTTGATCTCGGACTGCAGACTTAAGTCGGAATCGTCTCTGTTAAACTGCATGATGTCATTCTCCTCGCGCGCCAGCGCGCTTCGCGATCAGTCCCACTCCGGGGAAACCGGCCTCTTTGACTGCAATCATGGCCTCCCGGACCTGGCGGAAGTTGAGCCTTGCATCGCCCCGGATCACGACCCTGGGATCCGGTTCAGTGCCCACCGCAGCGCGGAGGGCCTCGCCGAATTGCTCGGGTGCGATCTGTTGATCGTTGATCCACAGTTTGCCGGCATCGTCGATAGAAACCAGAATCCGGCCTCTCTCGTCGCCCTGATCGCTCGGCTTCGCCGTGTTCGGCAGGTTGACGTCAGGTCCCTTCCTCATCTGCGGCGCCATCACCATGAAGATGATCAACAGCACGAGCACGACGTCGACGAGCGGCGTGATGTTGATGGCCGCCTGCATCTTGGCCGACTCACCGAGTCGCATGAACCACCTCCGGCACGTTGACGTCGGAAACCCTGACTCCGGAGAGCTTGAGCTCCGGCATTTTGGTCTCCGGTATTTTGAACAAGCAGTTCACGAGCTGGGTCGAAGCCCGGTTCATCTCGACGTGGAAAGTCTCTATCTTGCCCGTGAAGTGGTTGAACGCGACGACGGCCGGGATCGCGACGAAGATGCCCAGAGCCGTCGAGACCAGGGCCTCAGCGATGCCGCCCGAGACCACAGACATCCCGCCGGACCCCGTGGCCGCGATGCTGCGGAACGCGTTGATGATCCCGACCACGGTGCCGAAGAGGCCGATGAATGGGGCTGTAGATCCGATCGTGGCCAGAAACGCAAGACCCCGCTTCGACTGGATCAGCGTCTCGGAGATGGAGTCCCTGAGTGCGCTCGTGACGAGCTCGAGCGAGGCGACCGGATCACCTCCGGACTGACGCACCCCGTCGTACTCGTGAATGCCCGCCGAGATCACCTGCGCCACATGTGAATTCTGGTGCTGCCGCACGGCTTCGATCAGCTCCGAGACCTCTCCCCCGTGCATGAACTTCTTGAATTCAGGCTTGAACATCTCCGACTGGTGCGAGGCCAGGCGGAAGCGGCGGTGCTTGTCTACGATCATCCCCACCGAAAAGAGGGACAGCACGGCAAGGCAAAACATCACCGCGCCTCCAAACCAACCAACGTTTCCTAGTAGCTCCGTGAAAGTCATGGCTTCCTCCTCTGCGCCGCAGTTGCGGGCTGCGTCGCGTTTGTTTTAGCCGGCGCACCGCTGGGGCGCGCCGTTTCCTGCGTGATTTCGTAATAACTGAGCATCCTCATGAAGACCTCCTTGTCGATCGGTAGCCTCGAGTCGTCGAGCAGCGTCGAGATGCCCTGGACGTTGCCGAGTTCCGAGCGCTTCCAGGGAACGATGACCAACGCCTTGGGCGCTTCCTGATTGCCCAGAATGGACATACCGAGCGCCTTTCCTCCAGGGACGGAGACCAACTTCCCGTTTTCGTCCGTCTTTGTCGGCACCTCTTCAGTCTGCGTTTGTGCCGCTTCCGTCTTTACTAGCCCTTCAGCCGGTTGATTCTGGTCTTGCTGATTCTGGCCCTGCGAAGCCTTGTCTTGCTGCGCGAGAACAGCCGTGGGCGCTAAGGCAAAGACCGCAAGCAGCATCCAGCAAACGGTTCGGCTCATGGCTTCTCCTTTTTGCTTTCGCGATTGCGAAGATCGGCAATCCATTTGACAACCTCGGCGTCGTCCGGAACGATCCGGCTATAAGCCTCGTAATGCTCCAGCGCGCGCTTGGTATCCCCGAGATACAGATCGCACAGAATGCCAAGGTTCCAGTGCGCATACTGAAAGTCGGCGGACTGTGCCAGGGCCCCCTCATAGCTCGCGCGCGCTTTCGCAAAGTTTTTGTTGCGCCGCTGTACCATGCCGAGCTCATTGTAGGCAGCGGGGTGTGGATTCAATTCCAGTGCCTTGTTCAGGCTGGCCTCGGCGCGTTCCAGATCGCCGGTGCGCGCGTATACAATGCCGAGAGCGAGGTGCGCAGCCGTTAATCCGGGCGCCTGTTCACTCACTTTGCGCATTAAGGCGACGCCCGGCTCGGACTGCCCTTCCTCCAGCATGCGCACTGCTGCCTCATAGTCGGGGCGCACTTGTTCCATGACCGGCACCGTTGCCGCGTCGGTGACCTCGCTCGCCGCAAGAAAGCCGTTGCTCTTTTCGTGTTTCGCGTACCGGCCCGGCATCAGCTCGGTCAGCCTGCTGAGACTCTTCTCGGTCCACGCGTTGAAGAGGCCGTCGTGCAGCAATTCCATGTTCTTCTCGTGTACCTTGATAGCTTTCTCCTCGAACGGAAACGCTGTCTCATCGAGCTGCATCTTGAACGCTTCCAGATCCGCAGGCTTCAGGTCGGCCGGGCGCTCCGACTCCACTAGTGAGCGACTGAAATTGAAGTAGGTCTCGGCCATGTAATACGTCGCGGCCGACGTCACGTCGGCGATTTCGTAATCCACCAGCCGGCCGAGGGCCTTGATCGTGGCATCCATACGCTGCTGCTTATCCTGCAGGCTAGTCTCGAATGGTTGCCGCAGCTTCACGGCCACGAAATCACCGAAGAGCTGCTCCGCGAGGACCAGTGCCGAACGGGCGGCAAGCGTCCGGGTCCGGCCGGTCCTTTCCGGTCCGGCGCCTGCGTCGATGCGTACGATTTCCTCTAACTCGTGGCGATAGGGCGAATCGTCGTGCGCCGCCTTGTGCATCTCGGCGATCTTGAAGCGGGTTTCCAGGGCTCTCTCGACCGGCCGGGGAAACTCTTTGACATAGCGTTGGTACGCCACCAACGCGCGCTCCCGGTCCTTGGACTGCTCGTAAAGGTCTCCAGCGACGAGCAGCGCCTCGCTGCGTAATGCCGGATCGTCGGACTGGGATGAGATGCGGTCGTATTCGCCGGCGGCGCGCGACAACTGGCCGCTCTGCCGGTACGCGTGGGCGATCTGTTTGGTGGCCTCGAGCTGCAATTTGTGTTCCGGAAAAGTGCTGCGAAACGCTTCGAGCACCTTCACCGCGCCCGCCCAGTCCTCGAGCCGGATCAGCGCGGCGCCTGCGTCATACTCGGCGGCTGACCGGATGCTGGACGTAGGCGCTGCCGAGCGAATTCTTAGGAAATGGTCGGCTGCCACGCGATAGTCCTGCGCCTCGTTTGCGAGTTCACCCTGCTTGTAGATCGAGGCAGCGAGGTTATCGACGAACGAGGTGCGCGACTCGTCGCCCTCCGGCGTAGCCGTCAGCACCTGACCATAGGCGTGTTCGGCCTGCGGGTACTGGGCGAGCTCGAACGAGCCGTGCGCCACAACAATCCACGCCGAGCGTCGGATGGGCATGTCCGCGCCGGGATAGGTATCGATGACACGCTGGGCAACCTTGACAGCGGCGCCGTAGTCCTTCATCTCATACATGTCATCGGCGGCCGCACCCAGGATCGCCGAGGCCTGCTGGTGGTCCGGAAATGCGTCGGCAAATTTGAGCGAGCTTGCAACCGTATCGCGCTTGACGGCCTGCTGCTGGTCCTTGCCGGCGCCCTTGAACTGCTCGCGGTATGCGTAGACCGCGGCATAGCCCGCGGCTGCCGCCTGAGGATGCGCCGTGTATCCGTAGGCCGTGCGCTCATATTGTTTGGCAGCCTCGCCGAAATCTTTGTTCTCGAGGAGGAGGTCCGCAAGCTGGTAGTTGATCGACGGCGACTCGGCGTCGGTCGGGAACGAATCGAGATAGTCGCCGTACCATCGATGCGCCTCGCGATAATTTGTGAGCTTCTCGCCCGATTCCTGCGCGTTCTGATACTCGGCGTGATAATGGGTCGCGAGGTCCTTCAGGTTCGTCTTCAGGTAGGTCAGCACCTCCGGTGACTCTTCGGGTTTGAAGTGTCGCCAGTATTCGGCCTTCAGTCCGTACTTGGACGCGAACTCCCGCTTCGACTCCAGCACCAGCTTGGGGAACCCGCCCTTTGTGAAAGTGTCCACGACGCGCATGCTGAAACGCGGCGCACCACGGTGGAACGGATGGAGCGCCACAAAAGTCTTGAAGGTCTTCGCTGCGTCGTCGTATCGCAGCTTTTCCAGGTAGTGGTCGCCAAGATTGTTGTAAACGCGGTCCTCGTAGGAGCGATTCCCAAAATTAGAGTAGTACCCCCGGACGGCATCCGGCCCGCCGAGGTTGCTGAAGCCTAGGCTGATGACTCTATAGGTATCCGCGACGCGGCGTTCGTCCTCCTCTTCGTGCGTCTGATCGAAGTCATAACCGATCGATACCTTGTAGTCGAGCAGGGCCATGTACTTGTGCAGGGCCTCCTCATAGAGATCCTGCTTGTAGAACGTCCATCCGAGCTTGTAGAGAGCCAGCTCGTAGTACGAGGACTTGGGGCCTAGTTTGTTAATTTCGGAATAGGCGTTCTCGGCGTCGCGATATTTTCTACGCGTAAAGAAGTACTCACCCCGCCGGACCTGCACCTCATCGTAGTGCCCGGAATTCGGATTCGCGCGTATCAGGCGCTCCATGGTTTCCATGGCCTCATCGGTGCGGCCGAGCTCGTCGTATGCCCGCGCCATCTGATAGAGGACCTTGTCGCTGTTCTTGTAACTGGGGTACTCGGTGAGCAAGCGGTTATAGAGAGCGATCGCCTCGAGTGGACCATCGGGATCTGCGACAGCGCGCGCGGCGTCAGCCGCGTCCGCCGTCGAGGCACCGGCGTTGTTGCCCGCCGGAATCCCGGCCTCCGCTGTCGTGCGCCGCTCGAAATCCTGATCGGATTCCCGCAAACCGGCGCTGGCATTCACTGCAGCCGGATTAGGCCTGCCGGGCTGCGCGCCCGCGAGCGCCTGGGCGGGCTGCGGCGCGGCCATTTTCCGCGGCCTGGTGTCGGTGCGTATCCCGAACTGCTTCTCGAGTTGCAGGTCGGCGAGACGGCGCATCGCCTCCGGTGTCATCGCTGTTTCCGGTGTCTCTTCAAGGAAGTGCCGGTACTTCTGCATGGCCTGCTCGAGGCCCTGCTCAACCTTCACCTCCTGCACGTCCGGGCGTATGTTACGCAGCTCCGCCAGCGTCCCCGCCGTCCCCACTGGCTTGTTGACACGCGCGGCGCAGCCGGCCGTGAAAGCCAGCGCAAGCACTGTCGGAATGGTGAAGGGACGCATCAATGTTCCTCCGGGCCGGACTCGGTGCGCGAGGCTCGATCGTAGCTATCGGCAACGCCGAAGCGCGCCTCGGTCTGCTGAGCCACCAGGCGTTCGCGGCGGGCTTCGAGCTGGTTGATGGCGACGGTCTCGATCATCTGTCCCTGACGGGCCATCAAGACTTCGACACGTTGCAGAGCTTTCCCGACGCGTTCGCGGAGCCCTGCAATCTGGGCGTCGTATCCGACGTAGCTGTGCGTCGCCGCCTGCCTCGTCCTGACAAAGGCGTCGTACTGTTTAGTGAGAGCGTCGACAGGTTCGTTCAGTTCGTTCAGGTGCACATATGCAGCGGTCAGCCGCTCGTGGTACTCGGTTTCCAGCCGCCATGTGAGCGCGCCGCGCAGGCGGGCCGCGCGTTGCCGAAGCGCGACCAATTCGGGATTGTCGGAATCGCCGAGCTGTTTCTCGATGAGTGCGATGCGCTCGCCGGCAATCCGCTCCTGCGCGGTCGCCAGATAATCCGGCCGCGGCGAGGTCAGCATCGTCTTCAAGCGCTCGCTGAGGTGCTTGCGCTGCTCGAGTTCCAGGCGAATCCGCGAATCCAGCTCTCGGAACTGCGCGTCGACTTCCGGCAGCAGCGGCTCGTAGTTCTGGCTGCGCAGCCGGATGATGTCGTCGAAAGCATCGAAGCTGGTATTCCAGGCCTTGAGTCTCGACTGCAGGTCTTCGAGGTCGAGGTAGTTGTGCAGTGCGGTCTGGAAGTCGTGAGAAGCCATCAGCTCCATCAGGTAGTAGGTTTCGGGCGCGTCGGGCAGGCTGCGCAGGCGGATGACCCAGGTTTCGTCCTGCCGGCTCTCCTCGCGGATCAGGGCCTTGAGAAAGCTCCCCTCCCGGATGCTGCCCACAGAGGCGTCCACTCTTTCGATTTGCTTGCTGTACTGATCGAGCGCCCGCCCGTACCTGATCGCAGAGCGGCCGTGCAGGTTCAGGCTGGCATAGGCATGCGGCACGGCGAGCATGGCTTCCTGGACTGCGGCAGCCGTCGGCTCCCGTTCCACAAGAATGTTCCACGGCACGAGCGCGCGGTCATACTGCTTTGCCGTTGCCGCGGCAAAGCCAGCCCGCAGCAGAGCCTGGTTCGAAAACGGCCCCTCGAGGCGCACGCGCTCCAGCGACTGTTTTGCCCGCTCGAATTCGCCCGATTCGAACAGCATGCTGCCAAGCACCAGGTTGGACTTGTCGCGGATCGCAAGCCCGGCTTCATTAGAGGCAGGAAGCCGTCCAGCCTTGTCGAGCTGCTCGATCGCCTCCCGGCTTCGACTGTCCTGCAACAGCGCGATGCCGAGGTTGTACGCGACAAAGCCGGTCAGGCTCTCGTCGCTGTGCACCTGCTGGAGTACCTTGACGGCGTCGCCCGGCCGACCCGTCGCCATATCGATGTTCGCCCGCAGGAACTCGACGCCGTCTCTGATCTCCGCGGGCACCACACCGTGGATCCGCCCCAACGCGTTCTGCGCATCGTCGAGCTGATCCTTCTGGAAGTGGATGCGGGCGAGCCTGAACGCGGCCTCGTTTCGTACGGCTTCATCGACGGCGCCTTCGAGCACCGCCTTGATGGCGCGCCCTGCGCGGTGGTGCATGCGGTAGTTGAGCTCGAAGTCGCCGACCGAGAATTCGGCGTTGTTAATGTGATAGTGCAGCGTATCGAGTTCGGGCTGGTCGAGACGGTGGTGCTGGACGAGCTCTGTGTCGAGCCGCTGGAGTGCGTCGAAAAACCGTCCTTGGAAGGCGTGATAAAGCGCCTCGCCGAAAAAGAAGTCCCTCAAGTCGCCGCCTGTGGCTGGACGCGCGACAAGTATCAGGGCCAGACTGAATCCGATTAGCCGGTATCTCGCTCGCATCGGTTACCATTCCCCCAGCGTGATCGGAGTGTTGCTGGAACCCGGTGCGGCCAGCGTCAGTCCCACCAGCTTTGGCTTCGCTTCCTTGCGGAACGTAAAGCGTTCCGTGCGGGTGAAGTCCGCGCCGCCCTCAAGCTTGCCGTCGACAAGCACCTCGAGCTTGTGATCACCGCTCGCCACATTGCCGACATAGATCCGTTGCACGCCGCCCTTGCGCAGGGCCTCGAGCTCTTTGAAGCTGTAGATGTGGTGCGCGACGAGCTGGCCGTCGATCTGGAGTCGCGCGGCGTCGAGGCGCATCTGGTCGCCCTTGGCCAGCGCGACGAAGATCGCGACCTGCGTCCCTGACGGGTAAAGCAGTTTCTCCTCCAGCTGGCTTAGCTCCGCCGCAATGCTGAGGACGTCTGATTTGATCTTCTGAACCTGTTCGTCGAGGTCCCTCATCTGCTGTTGGTCGTTTTGCTGAGCCCAGCCGTGGACACTGCCCAGGCAGAGGAGAAGGGCAAAGATGAAGACGCGCGCTGCCAGAGTGGGTTCGCAACGCACGGGCGCTTGACTATCGGACGGCAGGTGCATGAACCTCCCACGGGGTTCAATGGCGCGTGTGTTCGTGATCCAGTTGCGTCGGGGCATTGCGTTCCTCCTGACTCTGCGATTGAGCGAACAACGCAAGCTGAGCAATCGGAAAGCCACGACCCGTAAGAGCCAAGAGGTGCTTGCAGATCCACAGAAATGCGGTGGGTCCCGATGGCAATCTTGTTCTTCGCGGTTCCAGTTCAGTACGCGTCGTGTCGGTTCGTGGGTGACGACAAGGGCAGGTTGCGGGCGTCCTTCGCAAAAGTGCGGGGTTGAAGGAGTGGATCCCGGGTTTGTGATCCTCCCGGCACGCGATTCCAGCGCTGGTTCGATGGCGCACGGGCGAGGTTCGACAGCCGCGGATGTATCAGCTCGTCCGGCAGAAGGGACCGATCAAAGACGTGACCTTTGAGATTGAATTGTTTGACCCGGCGTCGAGGTCTTTTCGTTCACGTTTGGCTAGTAATGGATGTCATCCAGACTGCTCAGGCTTGGCCTCACTTAATTCAAACCGGAGTGAAGAATGGAAGACAACAGCTTATTCAAGTCGAGCTTCCCCGTAGTGTGTAAAAACACGGTTGTGAGCGATTGGCCGACCTCCATTCCGTCAGCGCTTCAGATGGTCCCGCCTAACCGGCCCCATCAACGCCGTTTCCCGTGATCGATCGCAACGGCGGCTTCAACGTATAGTGTGATTTGCCTGGGTGTCGGACGTCTATGTATAGTAATTGAGCAGCCCGCCAAGCCTTTGCCGCCGCTCGATATTTGCCGCAGGGTCGACGGTCTTCTCTGTCGGAGTGATCAACCGTTCTTCGAGTCCTTGATGATTTCGTTCCCGGTGATAATGAATTACGAACTCATGAATTCCCTGACGTAGCGAATCTTCACCAAAGAAAATCATCTGATCCAAACAGCCTTCCTTGATAGTTCTCACGAACCGCTCCGCGTATGCGTTCAAGTTCGGTGCTCGCGGCGGCAATTTCACGGACTCAATGCCTACTTCGCCCAGCATGCTCAGAAATTGTTGCGTGTACAACGGATCTCGATCTGTGATCGATTGGCGCCGACCGCTATTCTTTCAGCGCTTCAGATGGTCCCGATAGCAGCACATTTATCGCGCCGTGCCGTACTGAATTTGATCGCCCCACAACGGCGGCTTCAACAGCTTCGCCCAGCACGCTTAGAAATTGTTGCGTGTACAAAGATACGCTTCCTTCGGATTCCAAGCGAGGTATCTCGAATCAAAATTCCGCAGCTAGAGGGTTCGCAGAAAAGCAATGAGCGCCTTTCTGTCGCCTGAACTGAGACTAAGTCCGAACTCGTGTCCTTTGACGGCGCGCTCTCGACCATCGGGACCCGCATACCCGGTGGGATGGTAGTTGTTCGATAATCGAGCCGGATCGAACCAATCCTCGAGAGTCGCTGCAGAGCCGTGATGCCCGAAAGGCCCCCGATACCAGACTCCTTTGAGCGACGGAACCTTGTAGTATCCGGTACCCTTGCGGGTCTGCAGTGCGTACCGCGGGTCGGTGCCCAGGGGTGCCAAGAGGATGTCGAACCACTTCCGATGATCGGTCGGCGGCTCGAATCCGTCCACCGGTATTAGCTTGTTGTTGGTGTAATGCGGCGGCGTGTGACAAGCGGCACAACCTTCCCGTTCGAAGATTCGCTCTCCTTTCGCAGCCTCGTCACTGAACTCATTCGGATTCTTTGGAGGTCTGAGCGAATACATATACAAAGCCAGCGCGTATAACTGTTCGTCGGTGTACCTAGTGGATCCGCGTGTTGAAGGTTCCGGCTGAGTTTCGCCATATCGTGCAAGACCGATTGCGTCCTGTACGAGCGCGGAATAGCGCATCAGGTCGCCGATGTCCCGATGAAGTACGAGTCCCGTATGATCCAGGAATCGCCGGTCCTTCACGCCAATCAAGTCGGGAATCTGAGGCGGCAGCAGCATGCTGGTGTGGCTTCGCGCCGTCACCCCCGGCGGAATAGCGTCACCGGCCGCGAGCAACTCCTCAAGAGACATCGTTTGTGCCCGGCGGTTCGGGTCGTTTTCGATCCAGGGGACCTCGAACTGCTTCGCGAACGTGAGAAGCCGGGTCAGCAGCTGCGCGGACGATCCGGCGCTCGCGGTCTGGCGGAGCATCGCAGCTCCCTGCCGATCCCCGGGGTTGTTGCCTTGAGCCCCCGCAATCACTGTGCCGTCCGGCAATACCCGTGTGTGGCATGTATTGCAGCCCATAGACCCGAGTTCAACCTGGCCCTTACGGCGGATCACCCACCTAGCGAACGGAATCGTACCATCCTTCGCGACAGGCATCCTCAGTCGCTCGAAGAACCTGGGATCCCGCAGATCCTTAGCACTGAAGAACACTGGCGCATAAGAGACCGGTGCGTTGAACACCAAGCTTCCGGCCTCGATCCAGTCCTGGCGCGTCTTCAAGGTCTTGGGATCGAATGCGATCCGCGGCTCCTGGCGCTCGAGCCATTCCATAAAGCCCGCAGGTTCCCGGTTTGGATGGTAGACCGGATAGCTCTGGTAAACGATCCGCGTCGGCAACTCATAGTAGATCTTCTCCGATATGTGAATGGGCGAGTACTTCGGATTGGCTAGCGGAACCTCCATCGTCGCCACCGAAGCATCCGTCCAGGTCCGTGGGACTTCGCCAGCGGACCCACCGGCCGCCAGTAAGAATGGCATCAGGATCACTGCGAGAAACAAAGCAAGGATGGTGGCCCTCGAGCGGATTTCGCGCATCGCTTCAAACAAACTAGCTGAACTTCTATCTGGCATGATCATGTCCCAGGTCGGCTGCATGTTGCAGAATATTTAGTGCAATAGGGCAGGGGACCTTCAAACTGCCCTTTCCTTCCAACTCCGGCACATGACGGAAGCACACGGGGCACAATTTTGGTCCTGAAAAAAGTTGTGTTCAGAATCGTGTTCAATAAGCGCGGAAAGCCCGGAAAATACGGAAACGGTGCTACGCTAACTGTCGCAGTATGAATGATTAGGGTTATGAGTGACAACCCTACGAATCAGAAGGTCGCAAGTTCGAGTCTTGCGGGGCGCACCAAAACCTTCTGGCTCAACGGGCTGCCCTCCATCACTCATCACGTGCAAAAGCTGAGGCAACTGGGAGAGTTCACTAGGCTCGACTCCGGCATGGTGAGTATGGCCCTGCAGCGTTTGGGGCGGCGACAACAGCATGAGCAACTTGCCCGGCACCTACGCGTCTTGGAAGCTTTTCGGTTGAATGTTGAGACCTGACCCTTTCTCTCAAGCATCGATGAAGGGAAAAGCCAGGATGGAAGCAGCCGTAGCACTAACGGGCGCTCCGGCAGTGCACTAAGCTATGAACCGCGGGGCGGGAGCCGCCAAGCTCTAGCGAAGAACCGGGCTCGGCTTCTTCGACAGGACCGATTCCACAGTTTTCAGGAGAGCGGATCCTTTGAAGGGTTTTTCAAGCGTGGCAACTCCGAACGTGGAGGCAAATCTCAGCAAGCGGCCACTGAAGCCGCCCGACATGGCGATGACAGGAAGGTGCGGATCGGTGCGCCTGATCTCGGTAAGAACTTGTAGTCCATCCATGTCTGGCATCATCAGGTCCGTGATGAGCAAATCAAACTCAGTAGACGAATTGAGATGAGCCAAGGCTTCCTTACCCGTAGCAGCTTGCACAACCGGGTATCCGCCTTCCTCCAGGACGTCTGCTAAAGAACGCCTCAGATTTTCATTGTCGTCAGCGAGCAGAATCAGATAATCCATAGGTTCGCCCCCCAGCAGTTTGATCGGGACCCTAGGCGAGAACCTTTAGGCTCAAAGTTGCTTGGCTGGCTTCAGCCAGGCCCGCCTTTGTCAAGCGAGGTGCAATCTTATGGACAATCTCGATGACGAACTGAGGAACCTGTACCACGAGGTTGGAAAAGCCATGCTTGAAGAAGATCGGAAGAGCCTGAGAATCAAATTGCAGCAAATGGTGGAGGTTTTCAAGTCGGCTCCTCCAGAAGATAGGGAATCTGCAGAATTCCGACAGGGAGTAAGAGATCTTGCAATTGTTGAGATGTTTTCTGGCGAAGCAGCGCAGTTGTTGCTTGAAATCGAGAGGGAGAGCAGCGGTCAAGCTCTGACCGAGCAGGAAGCACTTCAAATTCTTTCGAAAACTTTGCAGAAGAAGGCAGACTCATCACACTAGGGAAACACGGGTTCCAGCGTTCAAGATTCGCTGTCTAGGAGGAAGGGGGGGACCTATCTCAATTGCGACGGCATTTCTCAAAATTTGGTTAAATTGACTCGAGAAAGAAGAATCAAAAATAGGGTTATGGGCTCGATTGACAAAACGAAGCCTAGCCCCCTCAAATTCAACTTTGATGTCGAAGCGTTCGTGAAAGTCTCGCGTCATCTATCGCCACCGCTATGACTACCGCACGCCGCTACAGAGTTTTGCAAGATTCTCGACGTTGGGTGCAAGGCCTTCCTTGTTTGTATTCTATGCCACTCTTTTGCAGCTTAAGAGAGTGCAGAACGTCGAATCTTGTTGGGCGCACCATGATCTCTATAGCATGTGTTTTTGAGCTTTAACCCCTTCCGCTCAAATCCTTGATCACACCTTAAAAGAGTTGTCCCAGTAGCGCTCTTCCTTACGATGTCGCAGTATGCTGTAATCCGGGCATCGATTGGCAAGCCGCCGAACGTTTGGAGGGTCTTTGGAGAAGAGGCGATTAGGAAAGACCGATATTCAAGTGAGCCGGCTGGGCCTTGGTTGCGTTACGTTCGGAAGAGAAATCGATGAAGCGACATCGATTCGGCTGATGAGTTCAGCTTTGGACTTTGGTATCACGCTGATCGATACCGCTGAGGCCTATGGTGGGGGCCAGGCCCGGCAGTATCGCCGCAACACTCTAGGTGTGGATGATGTCCGCGAAGCTTCTTCCGAAATGCACTCTTCGGAGAAGATCATCGGACGCTGGCTGAAAGCCAGTGGCAACCGGTCTCGTGTTGTCGTGCAAACTAAGGTGACAACGAATTTCACCAGGCAGCACGTTCAGGAAGTGATTAATGCCAGCCTGCGGCGGCTGCAGACCGACTGGATCGATTTGTACCTCTTTCATTCGTTTGATGCCAAGACGCCGCTCGATGAAGGACTGGAAGCCCTCACACGAGCCGTCGAACAGGGCAAGATCCGAGTCGCCGGGTGCAGTAACTTCAGTGCCGTTCAGCTTCGAGAGAGCCTGGCGATCAGCAGTAGTCGGGGATTGCAGCGACTCGAGGAGGTTCAACCACCTTACAGTCTCGTAGATCGAAGCATCGAGTCGGACTTGTTACCACTGTGTGCCGAGGAGCAGATCGGCGTTGTCTCCTATAGTCCATTGGGCGCTGGGTTCCTGAGCGGCAAATATGATCGGCGGTCAATCCCCAAGGGTTCTCGTTTCGACGTTATTCCAGGCCATGCCGACATCTATTTTACCGATCAGAAGTTCGCCATTGTTGAGCGGCTGCGCCGGAAGAGCGCTGAGACTGGTCATTCGATGGTTCGACTGGCTATGGGATGGGTGTTGAAGAAACAAAGCATCACGTCGGTTCTGGTCGGTGCCTCGCGGCCCGGCCACCTTGAAAATGCCATCGAGGCTTTGGAAATGGATTTTCCAGACGAATGGGTTCGCGAGATGGATGGGTGGGGAGCGAGTTCTGACGGGCCTGAATGAGTAACACCTTTCTTGGAGAGGCACGATGCAGACAGTCACAGAACTTAAAGCTTGGCGCGTGGCTGCGCCCGACGGGTGCGCACTAGCCAATCGCGATGGCGGCCACGAGCCATACTTTCGCAGGACAGTGGTGGTGGCCAAGGACAATCAGGATCGGATCGGTCTGGCAGAGATTCCTGGGATCCTGGGAATGGATGAGCTGATTCAGTCGCCTCGAGTTCAGGCGGCGGTCGTAGGCCGCCCGGTCATTCAATTGCGTTCGATCGTCGACGAACTTGATGGGCTTGTGGGTGGTGACGAAAGCAGCGACCGAGGCGACAAGACTTGGGATTCGGATTTGGGACGCCACCTGAAGAGCGGGGTCGAGGTCTCGGTGGGCGATCTGCTGGCTCAACGCGAGGCAGTTCCACTGGCGGATTTGTTCGGCAAGCGCCGGCGGACAGCCTGTCCTGTGAACGCTTACGGTTTTTGGCACTTCGATCCCGCTGGAACGGGTATCGAATACTTGCCGCCGGAGGGGACCAAGGGCTGGGACTACTGGCGTGCGGCGCCGGCGATGACTATTCCAAGGCTTGTGGAACTATTTGGGGCTTTGCTCGCCTTCACGGGCGCCAAATCTCTCAAGCTCAAAGGAGGAGTCTTTGATCCAGAGACTGAGGTTCAAGCCATGCTGGCTTTCAGGGATGCCTATCCCGGCATTCGGCTCACGTTGGATCCTAACGGCTGCTGGGACGTTGCGACGTCTGTTTGGGTGTTAAACCAGTTGAAGGGAGTAATCGACACATCGAGGATCCGACGTGGTGCATTGAGAACCTGGCGAGCGTCCAAAAAACCATCCCGACGCGCATCGCAACCAACATGGCAGTGACGCGTTTCAAGCATGTCAAGCCAGCGTTGCAGGCAGGACTTGATTTGATCGTGCTGGCCGACCCGCAATTCTGGGGCGGCATCTCAGCGGCGCTCGAAGTGGCTCGCCTGTGCAATGCTTCCGGCTGGGGGCTGGGCTGTCACAGCAACAATCATCAAGGCATCGCCATGATGACCACGGCCACGCTGGGTGTGTTGATTGACGACAGTATTCTCTACGACTTTGACACGCACTATCCCTACTCGCGCCCGCAATATGAAGTGGTCGACAACCCGCCTCTAATTCGCGAGGGTGCGGTTCAAGTTTCCGATGTGCCTGGACTCGGCTTGCGCCTGAATTGGGACCGGCTGGCTGCTGCCCACAAACTTGCATTGTCGCTACCCAACCAGTCTCGCAATGATAAGACGTTCATGGAGAAAAAATATCCAGGCTGGAAGCCCAATCCCCGCCAGTGGGCATTGAAGGGGTATGAAACGCATCTCCACTCCGGATCGGCACTGCGCTAGAAGACCTTCCCTATCAGCTTCACATGGTTGGCCGAGACCAAGCACAGATCGTGCAACGCGGATACTTCGCCGACTCTCGCTTTCCGGTCTATTACGACCGGAGAGTGCGCTCAATCGTTCAAGACTAATTGCAAGACGCTAGTTAAGCCCTGGTTTGGAATTGCTCCCCCTCATTGGGAGGAACCTCGATGGCTTGCAGGAGCAATCCCTCGATCTGATTCCATCGCTCAGGTCTCATAGCGCTTTAGGCTGGCGGAGCTTCTCAGAGGAATCGATGCAGCCATGATACGAATCGGCCGAGAGTTGCGCATCAGCTACTAGGGACAAAAGAAGTGAATGGACGCTGGATCCATCGATGGATCGCGGTTGATCGTTGGCAACTTTGTCCTCTCTCATTTCCAGAGAACCCGAATGTGCCCAACTCGCTGTCACTGGTAAGGAGTCAGGCTGGATATTAACGCCATGAAAAGTCATCGATCAAGTCGTCTCACGGAAACGGTAGGTCTTGCGGTTCTGCTTTGCTGCATCGGGCTTCGCGCCCACGCCACTCCTGTCGATCCAGGTTGGCCACGCTACTACTCCAATTCGACTGCCGATCTCGTCGTGTACCAGCCGCAGGTGGATCGGTGGCGTGACTTTAAGGTGCTGACGGGCCGCTGTGCTTTTGCGCTCACTCCTGCGCGAGGCCGCGATCCTTTGTACGGGACCTTTCGCTTCGAAGGCCACACGCTGGTGGATACGGATCAGAAGCTGGTGTTATTACGCAACCTCCGCGCGCTCGACATGCGTTTCCCATCTGCTCCCGGTGGCACGTCTACAGAATGGTCTGAGCTGACGCGACGGCTCTTGCCGTCTGACGCAATGGTACTCTCGCTCGATCGTGTGCTCGCGTTCGTTCATGCCGGCGAGGTTCCGCGTCAGGAAGCGCGTGTGCTGACTGAACCTCCTCCTATCTTCATCAGCACACAGCCGGCGATCCTTGTCATTCTCGATGGCAATCCGGTGGTGCTGGACGTGGAGAATACCAATCTACGGCGCATTCTCAATACCAACTGGGATCTATACCAGGACCGGCGCACGAATGTTTTCTACCTGCGCCACAACCAATCTTGGCTTAAGGCGAGCGACCTATACGGGACGTTTGCGCCGACCACTGAATTTCTGCCCGAGCTTGCACTCCTGCCCTCGGACGGCCGCAAGAACGACGCGGGAAATGGTTTGACTGTTCCGGTTGGTCAGCTGGCCGCGCCGCGCGTCATTGTTGTGAACAAACCCTCAGAGCTGGTGGTGATACAGGGTCCGCCTAAGCTGAGTCCCGTGGCAGGCACACAGCTTTCTTCGGTGACGAATACCGAGAGCGATCTCTTCTTTCACGGTGCTACACGCTCCTACTATTTTCTGGCATCGGGTCGATGGTTTCGGACGGTGACTTTGCAAGGCCCCTGGCAATACGCCTCAGCCAGTCTTCCAGAGGATTTCAAAAGAATCCCTCCGGACCACCCGCGGGCGCACGTGCTTGCGGCCGTGCCCGGTACCCGTGAAGCTGAAGACGCGGTCTTGCTGGCTGCTATTCCGCGCACGGCTGAGATCAATCGCAATGGCGCAAAAGCTGAAGTGCAGTACGTCGGAGAGCCACAATTTGCAGAGATACCGGGCTCCTCGATTTCGTATGCCAAGAACACGCCCAGCGATGTCCTGAAAATTGGCGATCGCTACTATCTCTGCTTCCAGGGTGTATGGTTTGCCTCGAACAGCGCAAACGGTCCGTGGCTGGCAGCCGACAAGGTTCCGCAAGAGATCTACTCGATCCCTGAAAGCTCGCCCAAGTACCATGTTACCTATGTCCGGATCTACGACTCGACCCCATCCACCATCGTTGTTGGATACACCCCGGGCTACTACGGAGCATACGTATCCGGTGGAGTCGTAGTGTGGGGAACCGGCTACTACTATCCGCCCTACGTGGCCGTGGGAATTGCTCCCGTCCCGGTTTATTGGGGCGCATCCTGCTACACCTATGGAGCAAGCGCCTGGTACAACCCCGCAACGGGCGTTTACGCGCGGGGCTCGGCGGTTTATGGCCCTTACGGCGGCTACGGAGCTGCAGCCGCCTACAATCCGCGAACCGGAAGCTATGCGCAAGGCGCCGCGGTGTGGGGACCGAATGGAGGTGCTGCGGCAGGACGCACGTACAATCCGACGACGGGGACCTACTCGGCTGGTTACAAGGCCACAAATCCGTACGGCAGTTGGGGTGAGGGTGTGGTCGGGAATGGGAGCCAGTGGGCGCACGGTGGTTATCAATCGACCAGTCGCGGCACCGTGGCCGCCGGTGAGACATCGAAGGGCGGCAAAGGAGTCGCGTTCGAAGGAGCAAACGGCAAGGACGGCTACCTTGCGAAGAGCGGGAGCGGCGATGTCTATGCCGGCGCCAACGGAAATGTCTATAAACGCGACAACGGCCAGTGGTACCAGAATCAAGACGGCTCTTGGAACGCGGTCAACAAAAGTGAACTGGGCGCGCAACAGCAACAAGCCGAGGCGCGTGATCGTGGCAACTGGAACTCGAAACTTTCCGAAAGGCGCGGCACAAACGCCGGTGCCGGCAGTCGTGGCCAAGGTTTCGAGCAGAGACCGAAGCTCCAAGGTCGCCGTCGGTGAGAAAACCTGTTGGAGTCAAGTGAGGTGCCCAGTCGCAATCGGCTCGACTTGGTGATCGGAGTTGTTTGCCTGGCTGCAGTACCTCAGGGCGGCAAGATAAACGTCAGCTCCCCTACGTACTCGTCAGCCGATCTTTACGATTCCATGAAGAAGGACCTCGTTTGGGTTGTCTCGCGGAGAGGGCTCTAGACAAGCATACCGACAAGGTCAAGGATTAACATTTGATTCGCCAACACAACTCAAGGAGGAAAAACGATGTCATTTCGCTATCCCACTTCGACCGCAACAATTGTAAAAACGCCTGAGGTCGGAGGCTACGAGGGTTCACGCGCGGGTAATGCAATGACATCGGCACCTAAAAGCAATTTGGTTCTCGATCTCGCTGCCATAGACGCCAGCATGATTGCGTTAGTCGGCGGAAAAGCAGCCAACCTCGGAGAGCTGATCCGTGCGAACCTGCCGGTACCCCCTGGCATCTGCGTGACTACCGAGGCTTATCGGCAAGTCGCCGCCTCCGCTCCGATTGACTACGATGCCTTCGGCGTCGCCGCACCTGAGGAACTGAAACGGCTCGCCGGCCAGGCTCGCGAAGCGCTGCTCGCTGTCCCTATTCCCACCGCGATCGCCGAGGTGATTGTCAACGCCTACGGCCAGCTCGGAAACAGTGTGCCTGTGGCGGTGCGCTCGTCGGCGACTGCCGAAGACCTCCCGTATGCCAGCTTCGCTGGGCAGCAAGACACGTACCTACATATCATCGGTCGAGACGCGGTACTGGACGCAGTGCGTCGCTGTTGGGCGTCGCTATGGACGGATCGCGCTGTCGTCTACCGGACCACAAACAGCATTGACCATCATACTGCCCGGCTCGCCGTAGTTGTCCAGCGGATGGTCGATGCTGAAGTTGCGGGCGTGTTGTTCACCGCCAATCCAGTTAGCGGCCGCCGACGCCAAGCGGTCATCGACGCCAGCCCGGGCCTCGGCGAGGCCGTAGTGTCCGGCGCTGTCAACCCTGACCACTTCGTGGTCGACACGGACTCAAGAGCGATCGTAGAACGGCGGCTCGGAGACAAGCGGATTGAGGTTCGTCCGTTGCCGGATGGCAGGACCCAACATGTTGCGAGAATGAAAGGGACCGACCGGTCCTGTCTGACCGACGATCAGGTGCGTGCTCTGGCCGTACTCGGCGACCGGGTCGAGGCGCACTATGGCATACCCCAAGACACCGAATGGGCAATTGATGCCGAAGGCACCTTGTGGCTCACTCAGGCCCGTCCGATCACCACACTCTTCCCGTTGCCGAAAGAACAGCGGCCGGAACACAAAACGAACGACCTGCGGGTGTACTTTTGCTTTAGCGTTGCCCAGGGGCTATATCGACCGATAACGCCGATGGGCCTGTCAGGCTTCCGAGTGCTGGCGTCAGCTGCGGCTCGGTTGATGGGCATCCGGGTGGACGACGCGCTCGCTGGTCCACCCGTCTTCGCCGAGGCGGGTCAGCGAGTGTTTATCGACCTCACTGGCGTGCTCCGTGGGCGAGTCGGCCGCGTCCTAATGCCGCTCGTGCTTGACGTGATGGAGGCCCGCTCAGCGGTAATTCTACGCCGCCTGTGCGAAGATCCAAGACTGTCGGTCACGCGGCGCTGTCCAATGCTTTTTGCGCGACGCGTGCTGCGCATCGCGTCTCGGTACCGCGTTCCACAGCAGGTTTTGCAAGCACTGACGCGGCCTGAGGCTGCCCTCGCGCGCGTCGAACGGGTCGGCGCAGAGCTCGCCTCTCGCCTCAAATTGCCCAGCACCGCCACGGTCGTCGAACGAATTGATTTCGCGCAGAGGGTGCTTGAGACTGAGAGCATCCCTTTGGCCCCAAGAACGTTGCCGGCCGCTGCTGCCGGACTGGGAATGCTCGGCGTAGCCGGCAAGCTGCTTGGCGACCTTGCTCAGCCTGGCGACCTGCAGACGGTACTCCGTGCCTTGCCGCACAACGTCACCACTGAAATGGACTTAGCCCTTTGGGAACTCGCCAAGGTGATCAATGGAGATAACACGGCTGCCCGAGCGCTACGTGACCAGCCAGCGGTGGAACTGGCGCGTCAGTTCCACGCGGGTACCCTACCGCCGACCGTCCAAAGTGGGTTGACCGGGTTTCTATCCCGCTATGGTCAGCGCGCCGTCGCAGAGATCGACCTCGGGATGCCTCGCTGGTCTGATGACCCGGCCCACATCTTCGGAGTGCTTGCTAACTACCTCCGACTCGACAAGCCGGAGACGGCGCCCGACACAGTCTTCGGCCGAGCCGCAGCGGAAGCGGAGGCTATGATCGAGACCCTGGTCGCCCGGGCGCGCAGCCGTAGCCGGTTGCGCGCGTGGCTCGTACGCTTTGCCCTCGGGCGGGCCCGGCAACTCGCCGGGCTACGAGAGATACCCAAGTACTACATGGTCCTCGTGCTTGCAGCAGTGCGTCGGGAGTTGGCTGAGGTCGGCACCGAGTTGGCTCGTCAGGGAACAATCGAGACAGCGGCCGACGTCTTTTTCCTCGAGCTCGCCGAAGTCCGACAGGCTGCCGGAGGTCGGGATCTGCGCAACGTCATCGACGAGAGGCGCCAGGCGTACCAGGCAGAGCTCCGCCGCCGGCACGTTCCGAACGTCCTGCTCTCCGACGGTACGGAGCCCGAAACCCGTTTCGCCGTACCCGCCACGTCAGCCGGACTGGTTGGTACGCCGGCATCGGCTGGTACTGTCACCGGCATCGCTCGCGTAATTCTAGACCCGGTCGGTGCGCACCTCGAACCGGGCGAAATTCTCGTAGCACCGTCAACCGACCCTGGCTGGACACCGCTGTTTCTCACCGCTGGCGGCCTGGTCATGGAAATGGGTGGCGCGAACTCGCACGGCGCTGTCGTCGCACGCGAATATGGCATCCCGGCTGTGGTTGGCGTGCCTGAAGCCACTGGGCGGATTATCACCGGACAGCGGATCACTGTCGACGGAGTGGCTGGCACGATCACTCTGGTTTCCTAGAATAGGTCCGCCTGTCCGCGACGCACTGGCAATGCGCCTAAGACACAGATCTAGGGCTGCTCACGAATCGTGATCGGGCATACAGTGACAGCAGGTACGGTGATGCCGCGGTCCAGCGGCAAAGTTGTGATGATCGACGTCGGTCTTTTGTCGGTGTACGGCGGGCGACTCGCATGCCTGGCTTTCGAAGAGGGCAACGCTTACGTACTGCACCGAGGGCAGAAGTTGCCTCTCCCGATGGAACGTGGAGAAAGGCTGATTGAATATCTCGAATCTGCAGCTGCTCTCGATCCTCAGCCTTCACCGCTTGAGGCCATCATTCAATGCTCGAAGGGATTGTCAAACCTGCAACCGTCCTGGTGACGAAGTCAAAGGAATTGTCCGTCAGGGTCGATCGCAGGATGCAACAAGGGCTGCGGCTTGGCTTTGCCGTCTGCCGGCGTACGGGGCTCCCAGGTTGCGAGCTTTCCAGTCCTGCCATATTGCAAGACTCTTGCTAAACCACGAGCGCGCTTCCGCTTAGTTGGGTCCGCCGATCCTGGGCGACTCTTCCCTGGGCTGACATGCGCAAGTAATGGTGTCCCAGTGCCTCTAGAGCGTCGGCGCGATCCAGTTGATGATAGAGGCTCGATGGGGAGCGCTGGAGCATTCGATCGGCGACGGCCAGACCCTCCTGCAATGCCTGCAGAGCCTTCTCTGGATCGCCGCTCTCCTGGAGCGCGCTGCCCAGGATGCCATACGTTCGGCTGAAGATTCGGAGATTCCAAATGCGTTCGGGGGATGCGGTTGCAATCGATTTCTCCAGGTCCACGGCGCGGGTCAGATACTGGATCGCATCGCTATTCTTGTGGAATGTGTGCAACGCTTCCCCTAACCCCATGTAGGTCCGGGAAAGAGCGTAACTGTACTCTATGTTCGACGGGTCGCTTGCATAGAGATCTTCTGCAATCGGCAAAGCTTTCTGGTAATAGCTAACTGACTCCGCTGGTTTGGATTGCGCCAGAAGCATTCCGAACCGGCGATAACAGATTGCCAGATTGCGGCGGGCATTCAGGTTCTTGGGATCTGTTGCGGCAAACCCCTGGGCGAGATCGAGGGCGGCTTGGTAGCGGCGGAGCGCGCCAGCCCGGTCGCCAAAATTCGGGTCGTCAGGCGCAGCGAGGATGTCTCCAAATGCGTTGTGAAGACCGATCGTGTCGTGCCGCTGTCCCACTGCTACGTCGACCCTATTCGACAATCTGGTGGCAGCTTCCTCAGCCTTCTGATAGTTGTCGCGCGCTATGAAGATTACCGGTTCTCGCTTCCGCGGCTCCGACCTGCAGATAACAGTCACGCAGATTCTTAACCGCCTCCGATGCGACATCGGCTGACACCCATTTCTCGTTAACTTCCAGAGCCTTCCGGTAGTAGGCAAGTTCACCGTTGGCGTTGCCCTTTTGGTATTCGGCATCACCCAGACGAAAATAGAGATTCACTTGTGTGCTTGGAGGAATGTTTGAGCCGCGACCGAAAGCTTCGTTCGTGATTTCCGACGCCTGCTGCAAATCCGACGCGGCCGCCTTGGAGTTTCCGAGCACGGCTTCCATTTGGCCCGCATTCAGGTGTGTCTCGATCAAGCCGCGGATCACTTGAGGACGGAGCTTGGGGTCATCCACGAGCCGTTCGTGGATTCGCAGTGCTTTCCGGTAGTGACTCAATCCTTCCTCGCCACGACCTATATTCGCCCGATAAGTGTGACCCTCCAAGCCGCCGGCCCGTTCATAGGCCAACGCAATTTCGAGGTCGAGGGCAGGATCGGGGGATCCATCTCGCGCGAGGGTGTCCAAGTACTTCACAACCGTGCGGATGGTTAGCGCCTGCAGAGCGGTTGAGCCTGGAAGTTTTTCCATTTCGTCATGCAGGTCGAACAACATGCTGTTGGCAAGGCCGCGCACCAACTGGAACCGCCTGTCGGCGCGGCGGGCCTGGAATGTTGTCGACACAATACCACCGGTCAGGGTGGCGAGCAGCAAGGCGACAGCTCCCACACCCAGCTTGTTGCGACGAACGAACTTCCCGACTCGATACGTCAGCCGATCTTCTCGCGCAGTGATCGGAAGTCCTTCCATGTGGCGGCGAATGTCCTCGGATAACTCCGAAACCGATGGGTACCGGCGTTGCGGCTCCTTCCGCAGCGCCGTCAGAATGATGTTGTCCAAGTCGCCCGACAGTTGACGGCTCCGCTGTTTGTGGATACGCGGAGAATCCTCGATGCCGCGGCTAATCGCCAGACTCGGTTTCTCCGGCTCTTCCTCGCAGATCGCCTTCTCCATCGCCGCCAGAGACTCAAAGTTGAGCCGATGCGCTGTCTGTCCCGTCAGCAGCTCATACAACACCGCCCCCAGCGAGTAGATATCGCTCGACGTGCTGATCTTCTGTCCCAGAAACTGCTCCGGGCTCGCATAGTCCGGCGTCAGCATCCGCTGTTCCGGACCCGTGATCGTCGCCAACTCCGACGGCCGTTCGGGACTGATCAGCTTGGCAATCCCAAAATCCAGCAGCTTCGGAATTCGCTCTTTCGTAATCAGAATGTTGCCCGGCTTCAGGTCGCGATGAATCACCAAATGCTGGTGCGCATACTGCACCGCTTCACACACCAGCCGAAACAACCGCAGCCGCTCCTCCAGGCCCAGGTTCTGTTCCGCACAGTATTTTGTGACAGGTAATCCATCCACATACTCCATGACGAAGTAGGGAAGTCCGTCATCGGTGGCTCCGCCGTCAATCAACCGGGCAATGAAGGGATGTGCCAGACTGGCTAGAATCTGCCGTTCCTGCCGGAAACGGTGCAGCATGAAGTCGGTGTCCATGCCGCGCTTCAACAGCTTGATGGCCACCTCCTTCTGATATTGGGCATCGTCGCGAACGGCCAGATGCACCGATCCCATTCCGCCACGCCCTAACAGGCGCACTAACCGATACCGCCCCATCCGACGGTCGGCCATATCGATTACCGCAGGGGAAACGACGTCAGTCAATCCGCTGCTGGGGGGCAGGAAGGAGCCATTGACGAGAGGAGTTTCGGGGACATCGCAGGCGAGCAGGGAATTGAGTTCCT
>Ga0180085_1000148_pt1 | contig 23754 bp, 20 predicted proteins | sample EasRiv730_16_10D_FD_123013 | JGI IMG/M metagenome (GOLD analysis project Ga0180085, IMG submission 123013) | Soil microbial communities from meander-bound floodplain in the East River, Colorado, USA - East River metaG ERMLT730_16_10D | ecosystem: Environmental > Terrestrial > Soil > Floodplain ... | reverse complement strand
TGACAATTGAGATTGTGAAGATTCTCTTCCGAACGCTAGCTGCCGAGGGGATTGTTCTGGACAACGGCGTTTTCAGCTCTCTCCTGGCCCGCTATGTGAGAACCGCGGAAGACACCTTGAAACGCTATCACGCAGATGCCCTCATAAACGGCCTGAGTTTCGACAGACATCTCGAAGAAATCGCGGTAGCGGCTTTCAGCAAGGGCGTCGATCTGGCGCGGAAGAGTTTTCTTGATGATCCGTTGGGAACGCCCTTAATACCAAACTGGAATCGAGTGATCGCAGCCATCCCGGAGTTCTTGAACATTCTGGAAGCAGGCGTGGAGCAGGATAATCTGCCTGCTGCAACTGCCGCTGGAAATGGCCAAAACGGCTCGACAGAAATGGCACGCAGGGTTTAGCCGGGGCTCTTAGGTTGAGGTTCTCAGGGTTCCGGGTAGGTTAGTTTCGCACAGGTTCTCCTGGAAATTCCTTCCGTCCACCGAACACCCGGTAGTCCAACCTCGGGAAAAGACTGTCCTGAGACTCGACCGTTTGCAGCCAGCCTTCGTCAATCGCCCGCGATGAAATCTGCTCACGCAACTGATGAAACCGATGGATGTGTCTTCTGAAGCGGCGCATCGCGTACGGCACGGCCGTCTGCTTGGTGATGAGGAATGGCCAGTCGCTGCTCTGCGCCAGTAACAACTCCCGCGCTGCCTGGTTCAGGGCTCTTTGGAGCAGTCCTTCGGCTTCTGGAAATTCGCTTGCGAGCTCCACCATGCAGCGCTCCGCTTGATGCTGGTGACGGTACAGCCACTGCGTTCGCTCGTTGAGCCACACCTGCTGATAACCCTGCTCGCCCCACGAAGAGGCGGCTGGTTGCAGGCAGACTGGGCTGGGGTATTCCTCGAGAAGATCGCTGAGCGCAGCCAGCTTGAATTGCGATTGGTCGAACGCCGCCTTGCGGATGACCTGATCCAGAAAGTGGGGGCCTTCAAACCACCAATGGCCAAAGAGCTCGGCGTCGTAAGGCGAGACAACGACGGGAGGCTGGCCTAGAGTCCGCCGCAGAGAAACGACTTGTTCCACGCGGCTCTGCACAAAATGCCTCGCGTGCTCCTCCACCTTGGTCAGGGCTCTTTCCCGATGATACAGCGCGCGCTGTCCCAGATCTCCAGGTCCGGTAACACGGTGGTACTTGATGCCGAGATTCCGCCGCACACCGTCTGCATGTAAGTAAGGGCGCAGAGACTCGTAGTTTCCGTCGTACCCCAGATCCCGGTAGAACTCGCGGTACTCGGCATCTCCCGGATAGCCGCCTTGCGAACTCCAGACCTGTCGGCTCGATTCCAAATCTCTTCCAAATCCTATCACCCCTTCTGGAGTTTTCACGGGCGCGTAGATCCCTGCCGTTGGTCGCGGGTTGCCAAACAGTAGCCCATGGGCGTCTAGAACGAGATACTCGAAGCCGGTTTCGCGGATCAGTGGCTCCAGGCCCGGTTCGTACCCACATTCGGCGAGCCAGAGTCCACGCGGCGATTTCCCGAAGTGGTGCTTACATGTCTCTCGCGCGATCACGAGCTGCGCTCGTCGTGCCCCTTCGTTGGACACGAACGGCATGAACGCATGAGTGGCAGGGCAGGTTATGATTTCGATCAAACCCTCGTCTTGCAGTTGGCGGAAGGCCTTCAGGAGATTGCCTTGATAGTGCTCGAAGAGCCTGCTTGCCGCTCGAAAGAGCTGTCGATACATCAGCGCCAATGGTTGCAGCGCCAAGTCGTGCTGCGTGCGCTGAACCTCCTGATCCACCAGTTCCGTCCGGCTTTCCAGGTAGTGCCGGTAACGCGTTTGCAGCAGAGGATCGTCCAGCATTTCTGCCAGTGGTGGGGAGATGGAGAGCGTGAGGCGGCAGGGCACTTCGTCCTCCACCAGTTTGCGGAGAACCGTGATGAGCGGCAGGTAACATTCCGTTATGGCTTCAAAGAGCCAGTCTTCTTCCAGGAAAGTTGGATGCTCGGGATGGCGAACAAAAGGCAGATGGGCGTGGAGGACGAGCGACAAATAACCGATGGGCATGGAAGAACGAAAACTAAAGTCTTCTGGCGATGACTTCAAGGAACTTCAAATTCGGGATGTCCCAGACAGTGGGAGGCGTCCTCCGGACGGCGACCGTCTCAGATTCCTAACTCTGAGTCGCCGCGCGGAGCGCGCCTCCCACTTTGGGGCCACAGTATTCCTACTACTTCTCGAATCTCCAGGGCCAAGGCTTGGTCATAGATCTCTGGTAGCGTGGGTGAGCCGACGACCACTTCCAGTCTGAAGGGCTCGCGACCAAACCTGCCCGAACGGGGTTCTCTTCGATGTAGCCACAAACAAAGGAAACTGCTTGGCAGAACGGATTCTCGTGTCATGGAAGCCATCCTGCCACGTGCTTCCTGAAGCCAGAAGCAAGGCTTCAGTCTGTTTCCCAATCCATCTGTCTAGCAGCTTCATGCGTTTGGAGATTGTCATCCCATCCCAGGTTGCCAGCAGCGCATGCCAGTGGTCAAACATGACAACAAACGCTGCGAGAGCGATCAAGTTTTTTTCAGCATAGAAGCAGAGCGCCGAGCAGATTCCAGAAGCGACGCTGTTATTGATTACTGGCTGGCGAGGTTGGAGGCACTTGGTCACAAAAAAAGTTCCTGGACCTTCCATCTGGCGGTGTTGGCGGAGATTGCGGGAATGTGGTTCTGAGAGGGGATCAGTCATCCTGAATCAGAAGTACACCTGATGACAGAGTTGAGGGGCTGTTGCTTCCAACGTGGTAGCCGGTCCCGGCACGGCGGCTGCAGAGGGTACGTCGCAAGCGCGCATCCCACTTGGGGGAGTTATGGATTGCCCGGCTTCAACACCAACATCGCCAATGGCGGCACCGTCACCTGCAATGAATGTGGCCGCCCTTGCCAAGGGAAATCCTCAGAGGGAAGTCCTCCTGCATTTCCAATGTTCTGGCCACCATAAATACCTGAATCGCTGTTCAGCAGCTCAGCGTAAAAGCCCGCCTTGGGAACGCCGATGCGATAGCCTTCCCGAACTACCGGCGTAAAATTGAAAAGAAAAACGACAAAATCGTCCGGGTTTTTGGCGCGGCGCAGAAAGGTAACGATGCTGTTGTCAGAGTCGTGGAAATCAATCCACTCGAATCCCATGTACTGAAAGTCCACTTCGTAGAGGGCCGGCTGCGAACGGTAGAGCCGGTTCAAGTCCTTGACGAAGAGCTGCAGCTGCTGGTGCAGAGGCCAACTCAACAAGTCCCAGTCGAGGCTTTGGTTGTGGTTCCATTCGTTCCCTTGGCCAAACTCCCCTCCCATAAAGAGCAGCTTCTTCCCCGGGTGTCCGTACATGTAGCCATGCAGCAGGCGCAGGTTGCTGAACTTGTCTTCCAGAAAGTAGCCCGGCATCTTGCTCAGCAACGAGCCCTTTCCGTGAACCACTTCGTCATGCGAGAGCGGCAGCACGAAGTTTTCCGTGAAGGCATAGATCAACCCGAAAGTGAGCGTATTGTGGTGGAACTTGCGGTGGATGGCGTCTTTCGAGAAATACACCAGCATGTCGTTCATCCAACCCATGTTCCACTTCAGGCTGAAGCCTAGCCCGCCCAGGTAAACAGGCCGCGAGACGGCAGGCCAGGCCGTGGATTCCTCGGCGATTGTCAATACACCGGGATGGTAATGATGAGCCAGCTCATTAAAGCGCTTGATGAAGTCAATGGCTTCCAGGTTCTCGTTGCCGCCATATTGATTGGGAATCCACTCTCCTGGCTGGCGGGAGTAGTCCAGATAGATCATGGATGCGACGGCGTCAACGCGCAGGCCGTCGATATGATAGCGGTCAAGCCAAAACAGCGCGTTCGACAGAAGGAAGTTCCGCACCTCGTTGCGCCCGTAGTTGAAGATCAGTGTCCCCCAGTCTCGATGCTCACCGAGCCTCGGGTCAGAATGCTCATACAGATTGGTGCCGTCAAAATACCCCAGCCCATGGCCGTCCTTCGGGAAATGGGCCGGCACCCAATCGAGCAGCACACCCAGGCCCGCCTGATGGCAGTGATCCACAAAGGCACTGAACTCTTCCGGGGTTCCGAAACGGCTGGTAGGCGCGAAGTAGCCCACCACCTGATAACCCCACGATCCGTCAAACGGATGCTCTGCCAGCGGCATGAGCTCAATGTGGGTGTATCCCATCTCCTGAACGTAAGGAATGAGGCGGTCGGCCAGCTCGCGATAGGTCAGGTAACGATCTTTCTCTTCAGGCACGCGCATCCACGAGCCCAAATGGACTTCGTAGACGGCAATGGGCGACTCCAGCCAGTTACGGTTCGGTCGCTCTTGCATCCACCGCTGATCGTGCCATTCGTAGCGATGCTGGTCATGAACCACTGAAGCGGTTTTTGGTGGCTGCTCAAAGAAGAACCCATAGGGATCTGCCTTTGCAGCCAGATAGTTGCTGTGGCGGGCCTTGACTTCGAACTTGTAGAGCGTGCCTTCTCCCAACCCGGGAATGAACAGTTCCCAGATTCCGGTGCTGCCGCGCACACGCATGGGATGCCGCCGGCCATCCCAGCGATTAAAGTCGCCGATGACGCTGACGCGTCGAGCGTTGGGAGCCCAGACCGCAAACTGTACGCCGCTCACCTTTTCCAGTACGCGCAGGTGGGCCCCGAGCTTTTCATACTTCTTGTAATGGTTACCTTCTCCCATCAAGTGGAGGTCAAAGTCTGAAAGAACTGGAGGGAAAGTGTATGGGTCGATGAACTCAAACGTCTGATCGTGGTGATCGAGAACGCGATACCGGTAGTCGTAGGGCGGGGCCTCACCCTCAACCAAGAGCATGAAGAATCCTTCAGGACGCACTCTTTCCATCGGCATCGGCGAATCCGGCTGGTCGGCGGGGATGACCCAAGCTTGCAGCGCTTCTGGAAAGAAAGCACGAATAGCCAAGCCGACGATGGGTATTTGAACGGCGTGGGCACCCAGAATATGAAACGGATCGGAATGGTTGCCGTGAACGATCTGATCGATTTCGCTTTCGAGGTGTTCAGTGGTCATCAGAAATTTTCTCCTCTGGAAATCCCTCAACAAAGGGGAAATTCTCAGATGAAAGAGGGAGTCGCCGGCGTGCCCGCTGATACCCAGTAGACCAACAGTTGTGGTTTACTACCGGATCGCCGTCCGGAGGATGCCTCCCACTCTGGGATCAGGCAGAATGTGGGAGGCGCCTTCCCAGCGGCGACCGAATATTGAAATCTCCGGAACAGTCGCCGTCCGTGAGTCAGCGGACAGACGAGTCTCTCCAACTTTCATCAAGTGCGTCACACGTGACTCACCAGCCACTCGTCGGTCGGAGCCAACTCGGCCCGACCTGGCTGAGCCCGCTCGACAATGCTTCGAAAGCCCGCTCGCTTGACGGCCCTTTCTCGACCACGCTGGTGTCACTCTCTGGCCGTCCTTCTACATCCGTCGGAAGTAGGGATGGAGCCTTGTCTTGTTGCAAACCAATTCCTGTCTGTTGAACCAAATTCTCAAGAAAAGTGTGGTCCTGGGGCAACTCCGCTTGGGAAGCAGGCCCCAGAGCCAGCCGGGGTGTCACCAGTTCACCCGAAGAGAGCAGGGGAAGCCAGCCATATTCGCTCCAATACAGGCCTAGCTCCAACTGATAACGGTGCTCCGGTAGCGTGTCGAACCACCAATTGTCGGTAGTTCCCGGGTCAAGGAATCGCTCCTGGCCGGCGCTTTTTTCCCTCCACTTCAGCAGCAGTTGAAAATTCCGACGGTCCTCAACGAGAATACGACCTAGAGCTGTCGCGATCGTCGCTTCTCTCACCTCCCAGTACGCAAAAACGCGCAACGGGCTTTGAGTCATCAACTCCAGGTGATCGACGTCGTAGCGGCTGGGCAGCGGGGGACCAAAATCGAGAAACAGCGCCGGCGGCTGCTTCTCCCGCTCTTCGGAAACAATCTCGAGAATCACTGGGTCTTCATCGTCTTCAAAGTCCCAGAACGGCGGAGAGACGCTCAACAGCAACAGACCTTTCGCGAAACAATGCGGGTTCGAATCTTTAGGGGCTGAAAATAGCAGAGCGCCCCGATAAAGGCAAGCTGCACGCCTTGACGGGGAAAGGCCTTGCAGATACTCTACGCAGGCTTTTCACGCTCACTGCGTCCCCATGAATGTTGCCGATCTCATCCTCAAGAAACGCGACGGGCTTGCGCTCCTCGAAGCCGAGATCGCCTTCCTCATCAACGGATATACGGCGGGTCGAATTCCAGACTACCAGATGGCAGCCTTTTGTATGGCTGTTTTCCATCGTGGAATGGCTGCCGATGAAACGCTCTCCTTGACACGAGCGATGCAACAGTCTGGATCGGTGCTGGACTTCAGTGCTTTACCGGGATTGAAGTTGGACAAGCACAGCACGGGTGGCGTTGGCGACAAGACCTCCCTGATCATTGCTCCGCTCGTCGCTGCCGCTGGCGCCTATGTCCCCATGATCTCCGGGCGTGGTCTAGGTTTCACTGGGGGAACCCTCGACAAGCTTGAGGCCATTCCAGGATTCACGGTTCAGCTGCCGCTGTCGCGCTTCAGGGCCGTGCTCGAACAGGTGGGCTGCGCCATGATTGGGCAGACTGACGAGATCGCCCCGGCGGATCGAAAGCTGTACGCCCTTCGGGATGTCACGGCAACCGTGGAGTCAATTCCTTTGATCTGCGCCAGCATCATGAGCAAAAAGCTGGCTGAGGGGCTGGACGGTTTGGTGCTGGACGTCAAGACTGGCGCGGGTGCTTTCATGCCCACACTCGAACAGGCGTCAGACCTGGCGCAGTGCCTGGTCGATATTGGCAATGGTTTAGGCACTCGGACGGTGGCCTTGATTACCGATATGAATCAACCGCTGGGCAAAGCAGTGGGCAATGCCCTGGAGGTTGTGGAGGCTCTTCAGACCTTGAAGGGCTCAGGGCCGCGGGACCTTACGCTGTTGTGCGAGAAACTAGCTTCACGCATGCTGTCGCTGACCGGCGATCCGACAGAGGCTAGCCAAGCACGGGCGAAAGTTACTGAAGCGCTTAGTTCCGGAAGGGCCCTCGAAAAGTTCGCTCAAATGGTTGAGGCTCAGGGCGGCGATCCAAGAGTGATTGACACGCCCGCCCGGCTGCCCCAGGCAGCCTTGCAGACAGTGATTGAATCGCCGTCCGATGGTTTCGCCACCAGCGTCAACGCAGGGGCGGTTGGTCGCGTTTCCATGGCGCTGGGAGCCGGACGCGAAACCGTGGACTCGCGCATCGATCCGAGTGTTGGCATTCTGTTGAACAAGAAGATTGGCGACCGCGTCGAGAAAGGCGAACCGCTATGCACGGTGTTTTACAATCAGGGCGCTAAGTTCGACTCGGTCCGGCAGCGGCTTCTGGAAGCGTTTGTGATCGCTCCGGGTCGCGTCGAACCGCCACCGCTGATTAAGAGGATTGTTGAGTAGAGATCGATCAGAAGGCGGGGCGTCTGGTGTCCGCTCACAGCCGGTCACAGCCGGATAGGAACCGCGAAACTGCTGTGTGAGGATCGCCTGCTTCGCTAGACCGACGCAAACGCACTTCCCAGTTTCCGCACGCGCATGAATCCAAAACTCAGCAACCCCAATCCATACCTGCAGGCTGTGATTAGAGCGACCGACTTTCTGAGCAAAGGGCTATTGGCGAAAGCTTCCGAGCAGCCACGTGTCGCTGTCATTCTGGGTTCCGGATTGGGGGAATTTGCCGAGACGCTCAGCGAGCGGGAAGCAATTCCGTTCTCTGCAGTGCCTCATTTCCCGGCGTCGTCTGTTGCCGGTCATTCCGGTAATGTTGTGCTCGGCAGAATCGGCGGCGCCTGGGTACTCTGTCTCCAGGGAAGAGTGCATTACTACGAGGGGCATGACATGAAGGCAGTGGCGTTTCCAATCCGAGTCTTGGGAAGACTGGGCGTCCGGCGTTTGATCGTCACGAACGCTGCGGGCGGCATCAATCCTCGTTTTCGGCCCGGCGATTTAATGTTGATCCGTGACCATATCAGCTTGTTTTGTCCCAACCCCTTGATGGGGCCGAATGAAGCCAGTCTGGGTCCACGTTTTCCCGACATGAGTGCTGCTTATTCCGAAGCATTGCGGAAACTGGCCCGGAACTGCGCCCGGCGGCTGAAGTTCACGCTCAAGGAAGGTGTGTATGTCAGTGTTACGGGTCCCAGCTATGAATCGCCGGCCGAAATTGCCATGCTGAAGCGCTTGGGTGCTGACGCCGTGGGTATGTCGACCGTGCCAGAAGTCATTGTCGCGCGCCATATGGGCCTCGAGTGTTTGGGCATCTCCAGTATCACAAACGCGGCTGCCGGCATTTCAAAAAGATCGTTGAGTCATGCCGAGGTTCTCGAGGCTGGCCAACGAGTCAAGCCGCGCTTGCTGGGGTTGATCAGAGCAACCTGCGAAAAACTTTCCAAACTGGATTGAATTGATGATTCTTGGTATCTGCGGCGGCACCGGATCGGGGAAGACGACTGTTGCTGAAAGGCTCGCGCAAGCGCTTGGCCCGGACCAGGCCCTGTTGCTGGCGCAGGATGCCTACTACAAAGACAGCGGCCATTTGCCCTTGGACGAAAGAGTACGACAGAATTTCGACCATCCGGATGCGGTTGATTTCGAACTCTTGATCCGCCACGTCGAGACCCTGCGGAGCCACCAGCCTGTCCAGCAGCCGTCCTATGATTTTGCTGCGCATGTGAGGCGCCAGGAGACCACTCGAGTCGACCCTAGGGCTGTCGTGATTGTGGAAGGAATCTTGATATTTCAAAATTCAGGGCTGCGGAGCCTGTTTGATCTGAAGATCTTCGTGGATACCGACGCCGATGTTCGCTTCATTCGACGGCTGCGGCGCGACATCCGCGACCGCGGGCGGTCGCTCGACTCGGTCGTCCAGCAATATCTGGAAACGGTTCGCCCCATGCATCAGGAGTTTGTCGAACCAGGCCGGCGCTTTGCGGACATCGTCATTCCGGAAGGTGGCAAGAACGACGCAGCGATGGAGTTGCTGGTTCAGTGGCTGGCAACGAAAGTCCAGAAGAATGAAACGAGCCTGTTGTGAAAGTGGGAGAGTTGGCTGACTGGTTGTAGTTTCTTTATGCGTCATTCCCGCGAAACGGGAATCCAGAGGTTCTTGATTCATTGCTGGATTCCCGCTTTTCGCGAGAATGACGAACACGAGGATTCTTGAATCCCAGACCTGTATAGATGGGACCGTATGACAAATACTCACGAGGCCTTAGTAAACGCAGCACGGCAGGCTCGCGACCAGGCCAGGGCTAAGTACTCAAACTTCAAGGTCGGCTCAGCGCTGCTCTGCGGTGATGGGCGAGTGTTTACCGGCTGCAACATTGAAAGTTCCAGTTACGGTCTGACAATTTGTTCGGAACGGGTTGCCTTGTTCAAGGCACTCTCGGAAGGGGCAGAACAATTCACCCGGATCGTCGTCGTTGCCGACACGGATGAACTCACGGCACCTTGTGGCGCGTGCCGCCAGCTCTTGTGGGATTACTGTGGAGATCTCGAGGTCGTACTGACGAACCTGGCTGGCAAATCCAAGACCCTTCGTCTCACGCAATTATTTCCTGAGCCCTTTGGAGACCATCTCTTCTAGTTTGTGCCGCTGAAACCACATGAAAGTTGAAATCAAACAAACCCAGCTTGAATTCGATGGCTTTGCGAAAGTAGAACGTGCGGTGTTGCGCTTTGAGCGCTTCGGCGGGGGGATGACCGAAGAAATAACGCGCCATCGCTATTTTCGGGGTGACGCGGTTGCCGTTCTAGTTTACGACTCCGCAACCGAGCGCGTCGTGCTGCAGAGACAGTTTCGCTACGCCGCTCACGTCCGAACAGGCGACGGCTGGCTCACCGAGTGCGTTGCCGGAATGATGGAGGAGAACGAGACACCACTGGAAGTTGCCCGACGCGAGCTACACGAAGAAACTGGTCTCGAGCTGAAACACGCGGAGCTTGTGGCTCACTACTTCATCGGGCCGGGAGGTTGTTCCGACCAAGTCTATCTTTATCTGGGTGAAGTGGAGGATGCGACACAACCCTTGGGCGTTCACGGGTTGATCGAGGAGGGAGAGGAGATTCAAGCGGCTTGGGTGCCCCTGGCGGAGGCCCTTCGACTCGTAGACGAAGGAAAGATAGAGGACGCAAAAACACTCATTGGCCTTTCCTTGCTGGATCGAAGACTAAGAAGTTCGAAGGGGGAAGTTCGAACGTCAACCGGAACGTGATGGAACGAAGCCCAAGGTCTAATTCGAACTTCGCACTTCGACATTCGCACTTCAAACTTCGTCCTTCCTACTTCGCGACCCCCACTTTGGGGCAAACCGCGTTGAGCGAGCAGCGATCACACTGGGGATTTCGTGCCGAGCAAATTCTGCGCCCATGATGGATCAGCCGGTGGGAGAATTGGATCCAATCCGTCTTTGGGACGATCTTCATGAGATCTTCTTCCACTCTTTCGGGCGTCTTGGCGCGCGTCAGACCCAGCCGGTGAGACAGGCGGAAAACGTGCGTGTCCACCACAATGCCGGAGGCAATCCCATAGGCGGTACCCAAAACGACGTTGGCCGTTTTTCGGGCCACTCCGGGCAGAGACAAGAGTTCCTCCATCGTTTTCGGGACCGTCCCTTTGAACTCCGTCAAGAGCTGCTTTCCAGCAGCCTGGATATTCTTGGCCTTGTTTCGAAAGAAGCCGGTTGAATGGATGAGCTTCTCCAGATCAGGGAGGCGGGCGTTGGCGAAGTCAGCCGTGGTTGGATACTTCGCGAAGAGTGCGGGCGTCACCAGGTTCACGCGAACATCGGTGCACTGAGCAGAGAGAATCGTTGCCATCAGCAGTTGGAGCGGATCCTGATGGTCCAACGCGCAAGTGACGTCGGGATACTCTTCCTGCAGGCCTTTGAGAATCTTGTCCACATCAACTTTCGTTTTCTTCAAGGTGTTCTCCGTCAGGTGCAAGTGAGAAGACGGCTCTTCGGTCGCCGGAAGCGCCGAGTCAATATAGCCCAACGCTAGGTTTGCGGTCAGCAATAACGAAGGACCTCTCCCAGGCTTCATTGCTGATCCTGGCCGCGCAATGGGCGTAGATCCAAGATGACTTTTTCAGAGAAAGCCCCAGCTGTTCGTCCCCTTGCTGCTGCCTTGCTTCGTAACCAGGAGCGGCTATGGTGGCTGCACAGCGTCTATGCGCTGCTGTTTGGCATTGGCGTGATGTGGCTCGGACACAGAAACTTTGTCTTTCTTCGAGTCACCTTATTCTATGTGCTGTTCATCTGGATCACCAGTCTGCTGCTCCCACGGTTGGTGCCCAAGCTCGGCGACCGCTATGGGCGCTGGCTTCATCGCGTAATTCACTACTTTAACCGGAACTTCTATCAGCAGATCCTCTTTGTCATCCTCCCCCTGTACTACGCCAGCGCCACCTTACTCTCGCGCAATATGGTGTTCGTCATACTGCTGGGAGCCTCGGCTGTGCTGTCAACGCTGGATGTTGTCTACGATCGGCATCTCTCCACCAAGTGGAGCTGGGCGGCGTTGTTTTTTGCCTTCAATCTGTTTGCCGGCGTTAATGTGATGCTGCCCGTGTTGTGGGGGGTCTCCAACCTAGGCGCGTTTTACATCGGCGCCGCCGCTTCCTTTCTGGGGTTTGCCACCTTTTGCTTCCGGTTGTCGCATCTGCCTCTGTGGAAGGCCCGCGCCGTGATCACTCTGGGCGGTGTGATGTTGATCTTCTTTGTGTTTGGTGGTCGAGCTTATATTCCACCTGCACCCTTGCGAATACTGAGTGCTGCGTTTGGTTCTGATTTCGATCGAACGTCGCTCAAAATCGCGAACCCGGTTTCCGCCGTGCCAGTCGGTGCATCGGTCCGAATCGTGGGGCTCACTTCAATCGATGCTCCTCTTGGCCTAAGAGAGCAAGTGTCGCACCAGTGGTATCTGGATGGCAGGCTCGTTAACAGCTCGCCGTTCTACCAAGTCACCGGGGGACGCAAGGAGGGGTTTCGTCTTTGGACGGGCCAGACGTTCAATCTATCCTCGGTGCATGCGGTCCGGCTGGATGTAGTCACCGAAGGCGGCCAACTCATCGGGCGTGCCTCACTGCCCGTGTCGCATTAATGTTGATGGTTTCGTGTTCGAGAGACTCTCACGGAAGTATTCCCCCTTACCAAAGGGGGAAGAAGGCAAAGCCTTCGGGGGTTGTCGTGGACGAATTTGGGAAGGCCGGCCGGACAACCTCCTGGCGCAATGCGGCAACGGACATGCCCGGATGCTATTGGAAACCACGGAACATAGTGACGATAGTTTTCCGGCTCAAAAAAACCTAATAGACTTTGTTTCCTCTCGCTCCAACGTGGGAGAGGGGTTAGGGGTAAGGGGGCGAGCAAACCGCAGGATGTTCCCGCGAGTGTGTTCCGAGACCCTCATCCAGCGCTGGGTTGCGGCAGTTGAATCAGCTCGAGACCGTCCCGCTCACGCTGTCGCGAGATGCTCTTCCGCCGAGACCGGGGCCCAGGTTGCGGGCAGTCCTAGATCTGACAGAATGACTTGGGCGCTGTTGTATCCAACGAGTCCGGTAATATTGCCGCCGGGATGACAGCTGCCTCCGCACAGATACAATCCCGGCACATGCGCCCGGTAATGTCCAGCGCCTGAAAACGGGCGATTGTAACCGACCTGGCCGTGTTCGAAGGCTCCAACCAGCAGGTCTCCTCCAACCATGTTCGGCAGGGTACGCTCTGTATCCAGTGGGCTCCGCACAAACCAGTCCAGCACTGCGTGCTTCAGGTTGGGTGCATACTTAGTCCACAGATTCAGCATCGAGTGGCCGTGACTCTTTCCTTCCCGATCCCAGCCAGCGGGATCGCCATGCAGGGCAAAGGGCAACTTCTCCCACATAAAGGCAGTGTGCATTTCGCGGGGAGCCTGAGAAGGGTCAAATAGCGTGGGGCAACTTCCCCACATGACGGTTGGAGGAATCGTTCCGGCCTCGTGGTGCCGAACGATTTCGGGGAACTGCTCGAATTGCTCCAGGCCCAGGATCACCATGAAGGCATGTTTGAGTTGAGGATTCTGGTCAGCCGCCCTGTATGCTGGAGGCTCGCTCAGGTTCAGATTCAAGGCGAAGAGCGGAGCCACGAGATTGTAGCGAAAGCCTTGCGCCTTTCTCTTCCACTCCGCTGGAACCCATTGCTCGTCGATCAATTCCAGAAACGTCTGTTGCGGATTGAGTCCCGACGCCACAAAGTGTCGTGCGCGAAAAACATCTCCCGCCTGGGTTTCGACGCCAACAGCTCGGCCATTTTCGACGAGGATCTTTCGCGGCTTAACTTGGACTTTGACCTCTCCTCCGCCTTCCCTGACTGCCGCAACTAGGGCGCGAGCCAGAGCCGCCGAGCCTCCGCGGCACATCTGGGCCTTCCCAGCGCTGGCGAGCAACGACGGTATGTGATGGCCAAAGCCCCTGCATCGGAGATCTACTTCTCTCAATCCGTTGAAAAAAAGCAGCCCAGCCTGAATCACCGGGTGCTCGAATTCTCGAAGCACAAACTCGAGTGGCGAAAGCGCACTCACGTCGAGCAGCAAACGCCCCTCAGCGCTCCTTTCAAGCAACGCCCGGCGACGATCGCTGGGCACAGGAGGGGATTGGCTCTCGGGAATGAGGATCTTCTGAACAATCGGCAAGAATCGCTCGCGCCATTGACTCAGGGTGACCGCGTCTCTTCTGCTAAACCGGGTAAAGGACTCTTCGGTCTTCTCGAACGAGCGCCACCACTCGAGAACCTCCCCACTCTTCAGCACCAGCGCCACATTCAAGTCAGGCTCCAGATACACCGCTCCGTGGCGCTCAAGTTCCAGGTCGCGGTACCACGGCATCTGGGTGAGCCCACGATGAAAAAAGGAGTGGGTATTGTGGAGAAAGCCAGGATGACGCGGATCTTCGACCGTTGCGAGTCCGCCTCCGGCGACATCCCTGGACTCCAGGCAGAGGACTTTTAGTCCTGCTTTACCAAGGTACGCTTGCAGAACCAGGCTATTGTGCCCGGAGCCCAGGATGATCCCATCGTAGATCTCGGAGGTTTGAGTAGACACGCGGAAGTCCAAACTGCGGTGATTTGGTCCTGCCTTCGTGAGGCAATTGGAATCTGGAGCGGGAGCAGCGGAAGCACGCCCAGTCCAGGGACGAAATTGTTTCTCCCCCTTGCGAAGTGCATAAGGGGGAGATTAAGAGGGGGTTCCCCTCCCACATTTTCATAGTGCTGCGCGAGCGTTACACTGTCTTCACGACCTAGGAAATCAACCGTCTGGCATTTCCCCCTAAAACCGCTCTCTTCTGCGCTTCGCTAAGGCCAGCCTCCTGCACCTTAAGCTCGGCCGACTCAAAATAAAAAAAGGGAGAATGCGAACCAAAAAGAACCCTGTCGAGTGTCACCTTCTCGATGAGCCGTGCCACGGCTCCTACTCGCTCCACCATGGACAGCTCGAAGTACACATTGCCAGCCGGGAAAAGACTGGTGATTTGATCTGGCGGGATTTGTGGGTAGCAGTTCAGTATGACGAGCTTGAGCTTGGATTCGACTTTGGCCAAATCAGCCAGTGGCGCGAGGTCCACGGGAGCTACCCGCATGAGAGGGTGTTGTGTGCGCTCGTCCTCCATGCACAATGCGAGCTGAACGATAAGGCCCCGGGACACCGCGAGCTTCAACAATTCCGCAAAGGCTGCGTCCTGCAAGTCGTATCCATGATAGTTAGGATGCAGACGAATCCCGCGCATCTTGTGTTCTTCATGGCAGCGGCGCAAGTCATCCTGCCAGTCTGGAAGCTTGGGATTGATCGACCCGAACGGCAAGAGCATGCCCCGGCCATAGGTGTGGCAATCCTTTGCCAGCCGGTCATTGGCGCTAGCGATATCCTTGTGGAAGACCCCGTCGAAACTGCCGGCCCAGGCCTGGGAGACGTTGTGCTTCCGAAGCCTGGCCACCAGCGCGGCTGGATCGTCTCCGCTGAGACGGCGGAATGGCCATCGGGAAAGGTTCACGTTGGTATCAACAATCACACTCCGTATCCTTTCGCTTTCAGAATGGGTGTGAGAAGTCGGCGAAGGTTTTCTCCCAGGATCAACCGCCTAACCGACTCGGTGATTTCAGCACCCATGACCTTGGCTAGTTGCGAGGCAAAACTTCGACCGCCGGCGTCGCTGCCATAAATCACGCGCTCGGCACCGAGCTCACGAACTGCCATTTCCACGAATCCCGACGTGGGGTCAGACCCTGCCAGCTCAACACAAACATTCGGCGTTGATCGCACGATACGAATGCCCCGTTCCCAGTCCCCACCCGTGTGGCCACAAATCAACGAGGCATTGGGATGCCGCTTCGCCAGTTCGACGAAGTCGGAAGGTGTGGATTCGCCCGGACCGTTGCCACCCACTTTCAGCCAAGTGTGCTGCAGGATCGGCGCTTGCACCTTGGTCGCCCGTTCCACGATGGGATCAAGCTCCGCAGCGTTGCATCGCTTCGCTACCCATAGCTTGACACCCACCATCGGTCCATCACGTACACATCGGTCGAACTCTCTCAGGCTGAAGTCGAGGTGGTTGGGATTCAGGTAGACAAAGCCAAATGCCCGGTCAGGCCAGGGGCGCAAGGCCTTTAGCACCTGGTCGTTTGCTTCACGTAGTTGTTCCGGAGAAGGATCCTCAACGAAAGGTACTCCCAATGACAGTATGAAGCGTTGTACTCCGAGCCGATCGGCATACTTGACGAGCTGGGTCATCCGCTCTTCTGGCGTTTCTCCCGATACTCCTGAGAGATGGAAGTGTACATCCCAGATCAACGGCTTGTGGCTGGTTGCCGCGATTGAGACTGGCCCGATCTGGGAGAACCCGAGCGGCCAGCTGCTCGCGACAGTTTTCAGAAGGATTCGACGGCTGATCATATTCAACTGCGGCGCAGTTCATTGACCTGGGATGCCAGCTTTGTGAAACAGGCTACGCACCTGCTTCATTTGATCCTCCATCTCGACGAGCCCAGTGGACTGGATCATCTGGCGAATGGTGACCCTTGGATCGTTCGACCAGAAGAGGCCGCAGTCTTCATCCTCGTAGTAGCGAAAGCCGACTGTGTCGCCGTACTTCTTCCTCAGGGCTTCACCTTTCTGGAGCTTCGAGCTCCACGGCAGAATGGCGTAGCTGAGATCCAATTCCTGCACAAGGATTTTTTCTGGAGGTTTCAGTTGGGCAGTCATCCTGCCCGTGGGCTCGAAAATCGAGGCATTGTTGCGCCACGTGCTGGAGACGATGTAGTACCGGTGCTGGAGGGCCCGAAAGGCAGGCTGAGCCGTCTGCGGCGTCTGGCTCGGCCAGACCACGAGGTCTGCTCCCTTGCGTGCCAGTTCTCTCCAGCCATGGTCAAAATAGATATCAAAGCAGATCTGCATCCCGAGCTTCCCGAAATCGCATTCAAAAACAGGCGCTTCTTTGCCCGGGGTGATGCCGCCCTCCATGGAGCCGGTGGTGTCGCTCACGGCCGGGTGCAGCTTCCTATATATGCCGGCCACTTCGCCCCGCCGATCAAACAGGACGCCGACATTGGAAACTTGCTTTTGCGGCCGCTCTTCGAGCAAGTACATCGGAACTACGATGTAACACTGGTGCTCCCGCGCTTTTCGCGAAAAGCTCTCTTTCACTAGTCCTTCCAAAGGGAAAGCGTGCGCGAAGGCATCCTCACCCGCCTCACCATTCACCGCCACTTCGGGCAACACAGCGAGATCGAGACGCCTGCCGTACTTCTTCAAAGACGCCGTAGTCATCTGGTCTATGATCGTTCCCAAATGTTCGAGCCGGCTCTGGAGTCCCGGATACTCTACCCAGAAAGCTTCCATCGACGTGCCGACGATGACTTTGCGGGGCGGTAGGTTCGACGTGCTCGGCAACCGCTCAGTTTCGCCCCTTGTGGCAAGAGACAACAGAACTATCGATGTTGCAATCAACACCACTCTCCGAAGAAGAATCATGGGCATTGCCCTCCTAATGACCTGGCTCTAGCGGAAACGGGGCGGAAACATGGTCCCAGTCTGTTTCCTCTTCGCCTCCTGTAATTCGGGCTCTCAATCGGCAATAGTAACAAAACTTCTGCCAAAGCTTGGCAACCCTCCAAGCCACCGCATCCCACGTCCTTTATATTCAAGTTCAGGAAAAAGCTCTACTTCTAAGAGCTCTCAGTTGATTGGAAATAGACGTGTAATAGGTGGAGCCGTCTATTCCAAAAGCTGCACAGTCGTGGGAGGTTCCAAAAATGAGCGAACCAAAACCAGAACCCGACAGCGTGAAGAAAGAAGTTGAGCCGCCGGGCGATGCCAAAGAACGCATCAAAGCCAACGCCCGCCGAGCGGCGGAGCTGAATGCAGCACGAGAGAAAGAAAAGAAGGCAAAGGCTGGTTCGAAATCAGCAGATTAGCCCCTGCCGGCAGCCCGCACAACTCAGCCGGGGTAGCCAGTCGCCACCACAACCACTTGAGCTTGCGAAGACAGGGACGCGCTGAAATTCCTCAGGGACTGTCTATTGGCTCCGGCGGTGTGTTTCTTGCGAGAAACGATATCCATTCAGGAGCGTTCCCACCCGATTTACAACCGCCTGTCGAAATGCTAACTTAGCTGGCGTCACGGTCCTTATGCGCCCGTAGCTCAGGTGGATAGAGCACCTGCCTTCTAAGCAGGGGGTCGAAGGTTCGAGTCCTTCCGGGCGTACCATATTTTCAGTCACTTACAATCCTCTACATTTTAAATTCGTGTTCAATTGTGTTCAAAACCCCAAAAAGTCTCTGATCTAAGGCCTCGACTGTAGCTTTGACGCTTGCCGGAATCTCTTGCGTGTAGACATTCATCGTTGTTGTGGCGTTGGAGTGGCGAAGTTGGGTTTGTGCGTCCTTCACGGTTCCAATGCCACGGACTTGGGTCGCGAAGGTGCGGCGTAAAGCTTGGAACGTTATGTCCTCAATCCCGGCTTCCTTCCCCTTCGACTTCAGCACTCGACGCAGGTAATTGTGAGATTCAAGCGGGCCTCCTCTACGCGAAGGAAACACGATCTGGTCGTCGCCTGGGTAACGACATTTCTCTCGCCAGAATTCGAGTTCCTTTTGTAGAGATCCCGGAATCGCAACGAATGCCGCGCTTCCTTCTGTCTTCGTAGGCCCAACTTTACCCCGATACACCGCCTCCTCAATCTTGAGTCTTCCTTGCTGCACACTTCGCCAACGCAAAGCGAACAGCTCTCCCGGTCGTAGCGCACAGACATTGAGCATTCGCGCGATCAAGCGATCGCGGCCCTCCAGCGACATCAGCAACTTCTGAACTTCCTCAGAGCTGAGGTAGCGTTTGCAGGTATTGCGGGTCACCGGCATTTCCAACTTTCTCGCCGGATTCTTCACGAGGAAATCCTGATCGATTGCTTCCTCAATGGCAGCCTTCAGCCAGGTTCGGGCTCTTTGAACCACCGATTTTGTCTGACCACTGTGCTGCGTCTGTTTGCCGATGGCGTAAAGCAACAGCGGACAGCTGGAGATGCCTTCCAGGTGTTTGCCCGGGAAGGCCAGCCGCAAAAAGATCGACCACCAGATGTAAACTTGGGCGACGATGCGAGCGGTGATCTGACAACGGGCGAGGTCCTGGGTGGTAAAGCCGCCCCAGCCCCACTGGTTCTTGAGTTCATCGAAACCATTTTCCGCATCCGCCCGATCCCGGTAATGTTCATCGCCCAGCGAGGTCACCAAGACCGCATACTCATAGACTGCAGCCTGAGGGAATGATTCCTCAAAGGGCAAGGGGACCTGCGGTGGAGGGGGTGCCGGTCAGGCTCGCCTGTGGCGGTTGGCGGCGGCGACGCAGCACGATCACTCGGCGCCGCCGGCTCCAACCCATCAGTTGCAGCGAGCTCTCGACTCCCTGCCAGCCACCGCCGGCGGGACTCCAGGCTTGGGTGCCGCTGACCAGATGAATCAGGGCTTTCACCTTGGTCGTCAGACGCAACTTGAATAAGTAATCGAGCTGCCGCTGTTCGCAGGCCGCCATCATCGCCTCGTTGCCGAAGACGCAATCCCCACGTAGGAAAGTCGGCCTGCAGGCTTTCGGCAGGGAATCGATCAGTCGCCATAGACCCGGCTGGCTATGCTGGGCAGCTTGCCGGTTGCCCGCTTGAACCTCGCAGTCCATGATCAGTCGCAGGTTGGCAATGAAATAGGTGTGATAGACATGGGAGGGGCGGCCCGGCTTTTTCGGGTTGAAGCCCACCTCGGCTCCTTCCTGTTTCCCATACAGCGGCTTGACCGTGGTGTCGATGTCGATCAGGTAGGGCTCGGTGAGCAAGGGCTCATAAGTCAAACCGAGATGCTTCTGCTGCCAGGCTTCGCAGGCCTGTGGATCACAGTTCTGGAAAGCCCGGCGAATGGAGTCCTCGCTCATGACTTGCTTCATCCCCAACAGCTTCGGATTGACCTGATCGCTGCGCATCGCGGTGATATGGGCATAGCGCTTCTGTCCAGCCAAGGCCGCCAGCAGGTAGGTTCCCAGGATGTCCACCTTCGATGGAGCGTTGGGGCTGCTGTACTGCAACGGACAATCCTGGACCCAGGGCACAAACAGGTCCGCCGTCTTCAGAAACTGAATGAAAAAACCGAGCTGGCCAAACGGGGTCGCTGGAGCCTGCGGGTCCCATTGAATCTGAACCCGGCCACCAAAGGTGTCGATTCCGATTGGCTCGCTCATCTGCTCGTGAGCCTGCATTTGGCTCTCACCTTTTGAGTGAATCCCGGCTTGATTGGAATCGCTTTGCAATCGCTTGTCTCCTCAGTGTGTTGTCTCTGAGGATTATAGTCTCGATTGTCTCCAACCGCTGTTTCTAGGATTAAGTGCTCCTAGTGCTAGCAAAACCTCAGAAAAGAGAAGAAGCGGGTCCCGGCGGTAGAAATTGCTTGGAAGCGAGGATGCCTAAGATTTCATTGAGTATGGAGATAAGTTTAGGGTCTTGTGTTACCGATCGGTAATATTGTTCCGCTTATCCTAGTGAAACAGACAAATATTCCCGTACGGTAACAAGGCATTGACTTTTGCCACAAGTTAAATTAAATATTCCCGTACGGTAACATTCAAGCCATATTATGAAACACACGCCAAAGGAAATCGGCAAGGTCGTCAGGGAAACGCGGAAGAGGCTGGGCGTTACGCAGAAGGGTCTGGCGCTCACGGCTGGCACCGGCCTGCGGTTTGTCATCGACCTCGAAAAAGGCAAGAAAACTTGCGAGATCGGAAAGGCCCTGACGATTCTGCACACGCTAGGAATCAGGCTGACGCTAACGCCACCAGCGCCTCCCACAAAGGAAGAGTAGCGCATGGCAAGAACCCTCGATGTTTACCTGCACAATGAACTCGTCGGTCACCTAATTCAGGACGAGGGCGGCCAGATGCTGTTCAACTACACCGAAAGCTGGCTGCAGAAACCCGTGGCCACACCGTTGTCCCAGTCATTACCCTTGAGAAGGGAACGTTTCAGACGCAACGAGTGCAGGGGGTTTTTCGCTGGTATTCTGCCCGACGAAAGCAAACGTGAGATCATCGCCCGCAATCTTGGTATCAGCGCTCGCAACGACTATGCCATGCTGGAGCAGATCGGTGGCGAATGCGCAGGAGCCGTCACCTTTGTCCCGGCCGGAGAAACTTTGCCGGAGCGCAACTATGGTTACCGGACGCTCTCTTCCCAGGAACTCGCCGCGATGCTGAAGGAGCTGCCAAAACGCCCACTGTTGGCGGGCGAGGATGGAATCCGCCTTTCACTCGCCGGCGCGCAAGACAAAGTCGCTGTGCGGATTGAGGGTGATGAGATTTCTCTGCCACTCGGAGGCGCGCCGAGCACGCACATACTGAAACCCGCGGTGGAGCGCTTCGCGGGTGTTGTTTTCAATGAAGCTCTATGTATGAAGCTGGCGGCAACAGTCGGCCTACCCGCCGCAAAGGTGGAGGCCAAAAGCGTGGAGGGCATAGACTATCTGCTGGTGGAGCGCTATGACAGAACCCACCGCGAAAATCCGGGAGGCGCTCCCTCTCTGGAGCGGCTTCATCAGGAAGATTTTTGCCAGGCCCAAGGCATCGTCCCCGAAACGAAGTACCAGAAGGAAGGCGGACCCTCTCTCCGACAATGTTTTGCGCTGCTGCGCGAGGTGTCCACTGCGCCAGTGATCGATCTCGCACGTCTCCTCGACGCCGTGATCTATAACTTCCTCATCGGGAACAACGACGCCCACGGCAAGAACTTCTCGTTGCTGTACCACGGGGTGGGAACGGCGAGCCAACAGATCAGGCTCGCGCCTCTCTACGATGTCGTTAGCACGACCTACTATCCCGAGCTCAGTAAAGACATGGCAATGAGGATCGGCCGGGAGTATTCGTCGGACAAAGTGACGCCGAAAGACTTCGAGCAACTCGCGGAGGAGGCTGGGCTCGCAAGGCCTATTGTGAGAAACCGCGTTCCGGAACTGACCGAAACCATTATCGCGAATCTCGACAAAGCGGAAATTGAGCATCCGGTTGCCGAAGCAGTAGCTGCACTGATCCGCAAACGCTGCGAGTTTGTCCGGAACCGTTTCCGGAATTAAACGTTCAGGAGACGCCGCAACGAACCTCTACGGTGTGATCCCACTGCGCCGGCAGTGGAGGTGCAAACCGGAACAAACCGGAGTTTCAAAGGTTGCTAACGTATTAGTGAGACTACTCGCAGCTCCGAGCAATCGGCGATCAGACCTTCGTCGCTGCACGTCGGGCCGTAGCCGCCGCCAGCCAGCTGTTCCGGACAGGGAGTACGTCCAAGCGTGCCGTTACACAAATGGGTCGATGTTGAACTGGTCGCGAGCCTCGTGGCGCCCTCCCAAAACGCTGCTGGGCACGCTGATATCTGCAACCGCAGTCTTCGCCAGCGTGCTTCATTCCTGAGCACTACCGGGAGGATGATACGGCGGGCTACGGGCTCGATCATGATGGCGAGGGCGTGCCATTCGAACACACCTGCGCCCATCTCGTCGGATTCAACGGCCGACGTTTCCACGTCCTGGAAGGCTCTTCGCGGGAATTCTTAGTTTCCGATTAGCATACTTTGGGTCCATTGAATGAACACCCCGGAAGGCCTCTTCGATGACTCACGAATGTTCAGTAGAAATGACAGACAGAAACGAGAACGGCTTCGGGCCTGTTTTCAAGAATAGTTCCCACAGCGCCCTTCCTGGTTCACCGGCTCCCACCCTACCAATGTGAATTTGTTCGTTGGCTGAGGACACGTCGATACGAAACAGCCGTAAATCAGTGTTGTTGATCGAACAAAATCCCGTCGCCTCATGAGTGAAACCCTTCGCGCAAAATGGAACCAATACCACCGTTGAGTGGCAGGAATGATCGGCGTCCCGTTTAGAGCTTCCTTAGACAGGAGGAGTCCGTTGTGTGTCGTCGCCCGAATGCTTCCTCCCGTTAGTTGCGAGTGTATAGGTATAGGACAGCGCTCCCGCGAAAGGGCACTCTGAATTCCACGACTCGGCCACCTTCACTTTCCCCTCTCGCATACACTCTGCCGGTAGCTGGATCGAACCATTCCAACTGCATCCGGTCTTTGGCGGACGACAGATCGACGGTAAAAGATGTGCTCGTTGGACTGTACACGAGGTACTCCGCGCCGGGGTTGGCGAGGCAGTACTTTGTCGAGCTCAAATTGCCTCGCGGCGTCATTGCTGCGAGACTCATCTTCTCAGCGTACTTCCGGGTGTATCCCATATTGAGCCGCACGGCGTCCCAACGGGGGTCAAACGGCTCTCCCAGTACCTCGCCGTCGTAGGGATCCATGAATATCGGATTCATTCCGTTCACGAAGGTCTTCCAGACCCATTTTTCATTCCCGCCGATGCCCCAGAGATGATCCGTGTCATTTAAGATCACTTTCGTCCCATCACTTGCTGGCGGCTCGTCCTTGTAGCCATCTTTGGAACTTGGAGAAATCCAATCGGCCGGACCACGAAACAGTGTTTCGTGGGTTCCGCCAGGATACTGAATCGTCATCCCCACTGGGTGCTGCTTTGGCTTTGTCTTCTCATAGGCGTGAATCAGTCGAATCATGGAATACTGCCACTCGCTAGACGTGTAATGCATCTCATTGGATATTTCGAACAACACATTGTCGAACTCGTTGATCGTGTCGATCACTTTCTTGACGTAGGCCTCCTGTACGACCTTTACAGAAGGGTTGACCAAAGTGTGAATCTCGACGCCCTTACCGTCGCCGTCGACGTCACCGTTTAACCCGTCCACATTGTTTTTTGGGTGAAAGGGATGTCGTTCCCAAGCGCCCTCTTTTCTGATTCCCCATCCTTCAAACAACATGACAGATACATACACCCCTCGGTCACAGGCTTGTTTGACGATAGTCCGGAGCCGGTCGAAATATTCAGGATTGTAATTCTTCAAATCAAATTTTGGCTTACCGTCGAGAGCCGACCCTGGGCCCGAACGTTCCCAGGGATGCGGAGCGACAGTATGCGCTTTATGTATCTGCCTGCGGTTCTGAGTCGGATGATTCCAGCGCGTGTCCCAGACGGTCAACTCCCATGCCCATAACCGCGCGAAGTTATGATCGTAACTTTCGATCCACGGA
>Ga0180085_1000147_pt1 | contig 23846 bp, 25 predicted proteins | sample EasRiv730_16_10D_FD_123013 | JGI IMG/M metagenome (GOLD analysis project Ga0180085, IMG submission 123013) | Soil microbial communities from meander-bound floodplain in the East River, Colorado, USA - East River metaG ERMLT730_16_10D | ecosystem: Environmental > Terrestrial > Soil > Floodplain ... | reverse complement strand
GAAAGCTCGGCCACCAGGTCCGTGCGCTGGCCTTCATCCACGGCGTCTTCCTCTGACAGTCCGAGGAAATCGCGGGTTAGAGTCTCAGCCAGGGCTTGGGGCAGCCAGCAAACCACTGAACCGCTGAAAGCGCCGCTGAAGGTGACTGCACTGTGCAGCCAGCAGCCTTTCACCACATTCAGTTCAGCCAGATTACCGGGCTGGGACACCTCCACCGCGCGGTAGAACATGGTCTCCAGAACGGAAACCGCTGCCTGCCGTAGGCGCTCGTCATCCTTGGCGCGCCTTGGCAACCGTCCTTCGCTGGGATTCACCCGCATCGGTGGCAGCTTTTTCTGCTCCAGGGCACTCAATTCCTCACGCCTGAGCGCATGGTTCAAACAGTTCGGCGAGGACATCGCGCATCACCTCCGGTGAAAATGGTTTTTCCAGGTAAGCTCTCACGTCGAGTCCGCTCACCTCTTGCTTTCGGGCGTCTGAACCGTCGGTTGAGATGATGACGCAGATGATCTGGCGCCACTCCGGACGCTGTCGAATCTGTCGCAACAACTCTACGCCGTTCATCTCAGGCATGTTGATATCGGTAAAGACCGCGCTGACGGGCTTGTCAGCCAGAACCTGAAGTGCCTCTTTGCCGTTGCCGGCAAAGAGCACGTGGGCACCTGGAAAATCACAGATTTCAACCACTCGCTTGATCATTGCCCGCATCATGGCTGAGTCGTCCACGACGAGGATGTTCAGTTCTCTGTCTTCGGCCCTTGCGTTGTTGTTGTCCATGGCCACCTCTCTACGGCTCACATCAAAATTCACTACCGTGCCTCGATTACGACAAATCCCGGTCTTCGCCCGTGGAGTTGTAAACCCGCATGCGGCCGGTGTTCACATCCAGCGATACGTTGCGCACCGTGTTGCCACCTACCCACTCGCTCTTCACCATCACACCGTTTTTCCACAGAATGCTCTTGGCTGCGAGGTGGTTCTTCTTGCCAATTTCAAAGGTGACTCCATCACCCATGACGTTGGCGCCTCCGGTCATCCGCACAATGCAGCGTTTCTTCTGTGCGCCCAGGTCGTAGGCAGCGTGAAACAGCAGCGTGATGCCAGTGTCGGCAAACGTGGCCGGTTGCTGCCGGGCACGATCCTGGTTGGTGCGTGAATCGGGCAGCATGAAATGCAGGAGCCCAGCCACTCTTGTGACGGGATCGTAAACCGTGAGCGCGATGCAGGAACCGAGAGCATGCGTCAGCAAGACGTTTCCCGGATCTCGCGCCACACGGAAATCGCTGATGCCGACCACAATGTTCTTCACCGGTCCGTCTGGTTGCACCGACGCAGGGACTGCCAGGCTGCTTTCCACGATCATGAGTCCTTCTTTCTGAAGACTGCCGGTGCCACGTTCTGCAATGAATGTTCGATGCCGTTCAGACTCTCGGAGTGGGCGATAAACAGCCAGCCGCCGGGAGCAAGGTTCTTTTCCAGCATCGACACCACGCGTTGCTGGACGACCTTGTCGAAGTAAATCATCACGTTACGGCAGAAGATGAATTCAAAAGGGGCCTCAAACCGGCTGCCCTCCAGCAGGTTGATCCGCCGAAACTCCACCAGCTTTCGAGTTGCCGCTTTGACGCGTGCCTGCCCCTCCTGCGGACCGCAGCCACGCTCAAAGTGCTTTCGAAGCATCTCTTTGGGCAGGCCTGAAACGCGCTCCAGCGGGTACACCGCAGCACTCGCCTTTTTTAGCACGCGGGTGGAGATATCCGAGGCCATCAGCCGCACGCGTGCGTGCGCGGCCTCCGGCAGATGGTCCAGAAGTGTGATTGCGATGGTATAGGGCTCTTCGCCGCTCGAACTGGCCGCGCACCAGCCGCGCAACGGTGCGTGGGCGGGCCGGCTGAGCAGCCACGGTGCCACACGCTCTCCCAGAATCCTGAAATGCTGCTCTTCGCGAAAGAAGCTCGTGTGGTTGGTGCTAATGCAATCGAGCAGCGTGATGAGTTCTTCGCCACTCTTGTCGTCTTCAAGATGTTTCAGGTAGTGATTGAAATCGGCGAAGCTGCCCTGGCGCATCCGCTTCTGCAGCCGGGCAACAATCAACTCTCGTTTTCCCGAATGCAAGGTGATGCCTGCATGGTCGTAAACCAGCTTCACGATGGTCTGCAATTGCCTGTCGGAGAGAGCTTGAGACTCCATGAGCCACCTTAGAGAAGGGGAGAGAGAACAGGTTACAGGGAAAAGTCCCGTGATCTGTTCCCTGTAACCTGTAACCTAGTTGTTTGATGCCTGCAGAACCGCCGTATCGCTGCTCAGTACGCGGTCCAGATCCAACAGGATCTTGATCTTTCCCTTTACTTTGGCAATGCCGAGCATGTAGTCGGTTTGCAGTTCTTCGCCAAAACTGGGTGTGTCTTCAATCTCGCTGTCTGAGATGTTGAGCACTTCGCTCACCGCATCGACGACGACGCCCATCATGATTTTGGAGTCTCCGCGCTGCACCTGCACCACCACGATGCAAGTCCGCTCCGTGTAGGGTTGGGGCTCAAAGCCGAACTTCAGCCGCAGATCCACCACGGGAATGATCTTCCCGCGCAGATTGACAACGCCTTTGACGTGGGGTGGAACCTGTGGAACCGGGGTGACATCCATCATGCCGATGATCTCCCGAACCTTGAGCACCCGCTCTCCATACTCCTCATTGCCCAGGGCAAACGTGAGGTACTTGCCGGCCAGTGATTGCGCCGTGGTAATGTCACTCTTTGCATTCTCAACAACTGTTGCGCTCATAAAAGTGATCCTCCTTGGATCAATTTGAAGTGTGAAGTTCGAATGTCGAAGTTCGAAGTGACCTGCTCTTCGAATTCGTATTTCGTCCTTCGTCATTCATCCTTCGTCGTTCGTACTTGCCTGCCGCTTTCTCCAACCTGTCCCGTGTAACCTGTAACCTCTAACTTGCTTTTTCCAATTGCGTCATCTTGAAGATTCCATTTGCGTCCAGAATCAGGCCCACTCGGCCATCCCCCAGGATGGCGCCGCCGGCAACACCCTGCAGATGGCGGAACGTCTCACCCAGGGACTTGATGACCACTTCCTGCTTTCCAATCAAACGATCGACCAGCAGACAGAGCTGGCGGCCGTCATCTTCGATCAACACCAGGGTGCCCTGGCAGGGGTCCTCCACAGCACTGTCAATGCCGAACAGCACCGAGATCCGCACGAGTGGGAAAAGCCGGTCGCGCACTCGCACCATGCATTCGCGGCCTTGCACGCTGTGAATCTGATCTTTCGTGGGTCGGAGAGATTCCTTGATGGCGAAGGTGGGTAGGACAAAACGCTCCGCGCCCACGCCGAGCACCAAACCGTCCAAAATGGCAAGTGTCAAAGGCAGTTTGATCAGGAACTGGGAACCTTTGCCCAAAACTGACTGAATTTCGATCTTCCCGCGCAGGGCTTCGATGTTGCGTCGCACGACATCCATCCCCACACCGCGTCCGGAGATTTCTGTAATTTTCTCGGCTGTCGAGAAACCCGGCGCAAAGATGAGTTGAAAAATCTCGGCTTCGGTCAATTCCTGTTCCGCTGTGACCAGGCCCTGGGAAATCGCCTTCTTCCGGATCTTTTCAGGATCGAGCCCGTTGCCGTCGTCGCTGATCCCGATGACGATGTTGCCACCCTGGTGGTAAGCCTTCAGCTCAACACGGGCCGTTGCGGGCTTGTTTCTTTCGGCGCGGGTTGCAGGTTTTTCGATACCGTGGTCCAGTGCATTGCGGATCATGTGCATCAGTGGATCGTTGATTTCTTCGACCATCTTCCGATCCATCTCTGTGTCTTCGCCATAGAGGGCGAGGTCGACCTTCTTGCCTGACTTGGAACCCAGGTCACGCACGAGCCGGGACATCTTCTGGAACGTCTGGCGAACCGGCACCATACGCAGCGACATCGCGTCTTTCTGAAGGCTGGACGTAATCCGGTTCAGTTGTGACAAGTTCTGGGAAAGCTTCGATTGGATGAGATTGGCAAGAGTGGGATCCTGACGAATCATGGATTGGATGATCACCAGCTCTCCCACCATGTCGATCAGGCTATCCAGCTTGCTTGCATCTACCTTGATCACCGTGCTCGCTTCGAAATCGCTGGCCCGGCGTTTCGGCATGCCGTCGCCCGCCGCTGGCGCAGCCGGCACTGCTTCTACTGGCGTCACGACGGAAGGCGTCTGTGGTGCAGCTTGAGAAACCTCAGCGCCGCCACCGGCGATGACCCGGTCCACGGCCTCTTGCAGAGCCAGCCGTTGCGCGGTGAAGTCTTGTCCAGGCTTCCCCTCGGAGATCTGCTTGAGATCGCCCAGCAAGGCGCGCGTAAGATCGACCGCCTTCAGAATGATTTCAATTTCCGCTGGCCCTACCTTGTGCTTGCCTTTGCGGGCCAGGTCCAGCAGATTCTCCACCTTGTGCGCCAGCTCCTGCATCGGCTTGAAGCCGAGCGCTCCGGCATTGCCTTTCACGGTGTGAAACGGCCGGAAGACATTGTCGAGAAGTTCGCGATTGTCGGGAGTCTTCTCAATCTCCAACACAAGCGCCTCGATGGATTCCAAGTGATCGAGAGCCTCGGTGATGAACATCGCCACAAACTCGGGGTCGGCCGCAAAGTTCAAGGCATCATCACCCGATTCCTTCGGTGGGGCGGCAGGCTGGGGCTCAGCTTCAGAGCCAGCCGGTGCCGCTTTTTTCTCCGCCGGCGCCGCTTCAGCCGACAGTCCGTTCGCAATGTTCTCCAGGCGTGTCAGCCACGAGGACACCCCGTCAGAAGATTCCTTTCCCAATTCCCACGCTTCCAATTCCCGCGTGAAGAACTCAAGCAGCTGTGGCGCCTGTTCAATCAGTTGTGCGCAGACGGCAGGAGCTGCGTCAAAGAAGCCTACGACGTAGAGAGATGCCAGCCGCCGCAGCGGCTCCAGCCCCAGGACCTTGAACAGGCCTTCCACCTGGCTGAATCCCGTCTGCAGTGCGATAGGTGTGGCACCTACGACCGTTTCGCAAGCCAGCTTGTTCAAGAGTTCGGTGGTTTTCTTCAGCGTCTGCTTGTCTTTCCTCGACATAGTGTTTTTCCGTTTCCTAACAGTTCAATGCAGCAAATTTTCTAAAGGCGCAACCCAGGCTAAATCCGATACAAATCAACAGTCGTCTGCAATTTCTCGAGCGTTCGCAACAACTCCGGGGATGCGTTGCCGCCTGCCAGTGGCTTCATCGCGGCCAGACCGTTCTTCATCGTCTGGCAGTCTTCACGAAGAGTCTCGGCAACGCGCTTCAATGAGGCCGAAACCTCTTGCAACTGATCGTCGTGGCGGACCGAGGTGGTGGCGCTTAGATTGCGCCGGCTGATTTCGTCGAGGGCCAGCTTGAAGCGGTACATGGGCCCGGCAATCTTGTGTGATGCATACAAGACAAACACAGCCAAAATCAGGGACGAGACCACGACGTTGAGCAATGAGAGGGTCAAGACGATCGGAAACAGCATCGAGCGCAAGTTCTTGTAGGTGACATGCGCCGAATAGAGGTTCGCATCCACCTCACTATTCAGGAACAAGTAGAGGCAGCCGCCGAATGCCAGCATGATGAGACTATTCAGTGCTACGAAACTGGTAATCTGCCGAAGCTGAAAACTCTTGTTGATAAGAACAATCCGGTTCAATCCTAGTCGCTTCATTTTTTGTTACCTCTCTCCACTCGTCACTCACCACTGATCGTTTCAGTGGCATTGCTTGCAGAGCTGTCCTCGGTTGTTGCGCTCCACCAGATAGAATGTCTTGTAGGCAGCACCGCGTTGGAAAATGCTGCCAAAGAGGCTCTCGCTCTTCCACGGCTTGCTGTCAAACCGGCTGATTTTCAGATCGTGGCAAGTGATGCAGGCCAGGGTCTTCTTGCTGGTCAGTGCAAACTGCGCCGGGTTTCTGGTTTCGATTGTCGATCCAACAGAATGGTGCGGTCCCATTTCCTTATGGCACGTCACACAGAAGGTGCTGCAGCTTTTGGCTGGCTCATTCAACCAGGCAGCCTGCTCTGCGGAGGCATGGCAACTCTTGCAGCTTGAGGCATCATGCACGAATGGCATGATCTTCGCTGTTTCGTCGATCTGGGACAAACTCGCCAGACTCCAAACGACGATCAGCAGCATTGCCATCCCTATCGTTCGCTGCCAATTCATGATTCCTTCCTCAACATCAGACGCTAGAATTGAAACACCAACTGGGCATACACCGAGCGTCTCCCTAGTTCTTCGTTCTCGAGCGACTCTTGCGCTGTTCGAATGAACTGCAGATAGTCCAGTTTCAAAATGAACAGTTCAGATAGCGGATACTGAATGCCCGCCGTCAATCGATTCAGATTCGTCGGCACCGCTTCCGGAACCTCGCCCGTTTCCGGATCCAGTTCCAGAACGCCTGGAAACCGTTTCCAATAGCGTTCAAACCGGACGGTCGCCACCAAAGGCTTCTTCAAGATTCCAGCCAGATCCAAGGCCTGCGTGACATGAAACCCGCTGTGCTTCGACTGCAGGTTTTCGAAGTCAAAGCCATGGCTGTCGCGCCGAGTGTACTCAACCATCAGGTGCGACCAGCCTACCTGACTTTCGAAATCGAGCGACTGCGCCCGCTGGTCTGTCCGGCCAAACCCGTCGGCGTCGAACAGATAAGAAGCTCCGAGTTCGAACTTCGGGACTCCGGAAGCACGTAACTGATAGGGGTTGCTGAAGGGCGTGAAGCCGACGCGCCCGCCGTAAGCGAAACCATTGCCCACTCCACGAAGGGCGTAGGCCGTGTAATTCAGCGCCCGTGAATTTCCGAGAACACGCAGCCCCTTGTCGTTGTATCCGCCCTGCATGACCAGATCGGTGGTCAGTGGCGGAGTGACCATGATGCGGTCCTTGCTGGCGAAGTACTGCCAGTCGTTGCCAAAGGGGATGTCGAAACGCCCGGCTTGAATGTGAAAGCCTTTCTCCGTAAACAACCGGCCGCGTGGAGCGATCAGCCCCCCAAAAAAGTGATAGTCCACAAAAGCGACGGGAAACTCAGGCCGGCTGCCGGGCGTGAGCACGATGGCAGCGGCACTCTGAAAGGATTTGCCGAACGCCTTGGAAAAATCCGCCTCAAAGGCTCCTACCGAGATCACATTCGAGTTGTTGCTGCGGTTAGACAAGCTGCTATCGAAGAACCCGCTCAACTCGGTGCCGTAGGTTACCCTCGCAAACTTTTCCTTCCAACGATTGAGCACGCTTTGGAGACCGCCATCCTGATTCTCGCCGACACCCGGCTCAGTCTTGGCATCGTCCACAGGTGGAAGCACGTGGCTGCTTTCTGCCTTTGCAATGGTCTGGGCTGTCTCAGACTGGTCTGCCTCTTCATCCTTAAGCTCGGCTGCGGTGGGTTCAGACTTGGCGGAGCTCGAGGCCTTCACCTCCACCTTCGCCACCTCCACCGCAGGTGCCTGGCTAAACCTGTTCTCCTTCTCCAGAGCTGCGATGGCTTTGTCCCATTCAGCCTTGGTTACGGTGACTACCTCCTCGGTTTGGGAGGGGTTTGACTTCTCAACCGTTTGTACCTTTTCGGGTTCAGACTCGACTGGGCTCGTTACCGGCGCATTGACCCCTGTGGACTGGGCGCGCGGCTGTGCCTTTGGCTTCGCCGCTGTCTTGGTAATTGCAGGCTTGTCTAACTTGCTGCCCGCCTCTTTGGAAGCCTTCTTCGCCCCCATTGGCTTGGCAATTTTCTTCTCGGCGTGCCTAGTCTCAGATACAGCGGTCGCGGTCTGGCTGCTTGATATACCCGCCAATGCCTTTGCCCACTCGCTGTTCTCATCCTTGGACATCGACCGCAACGGCGCCGGCAACGCCAGTCCGACACTCAGTCCTACAATTAAAGCTACGATCATCGTCGACTGCATTCTTGTCCTATCGCCCGACAGGTTCTTTGGCGTGCCCCAGCGGCTGGGTTCGGCATGACGCGTGGTGTTCGCTAGCTTCTCGGTAGTGTCCATGACTATTGCGCCGATGCGCCGCCTCCCACTACTCTTTGAAGTGTCTCAACCAGGTGGCTCAGAGTCTGCGATTGTGAATTGAGTTCCTCGGAAGCAGCCGCTCCTTCTTCCGCACTGGCGGCTGTGTTCTGGGTTGCCTTCTCCATTTGAGAGATGGCCTGCGTGATTTGATCAATGCCCTGGGTTTGCTGCCGCGCGGCTTCGGACACCTCATCCACCAGCGTCTTCACCTTGACCACGTTTCCCGTGATCGCATTAATGGCTGAAGCCACATCTTCCAATTTGGTGCTGCCATCATTGGAGCTTGCGATCGATTCTTCGATCAAGACAGCCGTGTCCTTGGCAGCCTGAGCCGAACGCTGCGCCAGATTGCGGACCTCGTCCGCAACAACGGCAAAGCCTTTGCCAGCTTCACCGGCGCGAGCTGCCTCGACCGCTGCGTTCAGCGCCAGAATGTTGGTTTGGAACGCAATCTCGTCAATCGTCTTGATAATCTTGGAAACCTTCTCGCTGGACCCCTTGATGGCGCTCATCGAGACCACCATTTTCTGCAGCGATTCGTTGGAGTGGCCAACCTGGACGTTCATCTCGCTCATGCGCTCGGCGGCGGTGCCGCAATTCTCGGAGTTCTTCCGCGTCATAGCCGCCATCTCTTCCATCGAGGCAGAGGTCTCCTCCAGCGACGCGGCCTGTTCGGTAGCGCTCTGCGCCAGGCTCTGGCTCGAAGTGGACACTTGTGACATGGTCGAATGCAGCTGTTGGCTGGCTTCGGTCAGTCCGGAAATGACCGCTTGGAACGGCCGTGGGATGCTGCGAATGATGAAGGCCGATAGTCCGGAAAGCAGGGCAACTGCAGCGAGCGCAAGACCGAACAGCATCTTCGTGAACATGGATTGTGTCTGCGCGTTCGCTTCCTGGGCTTTCTTCCCGTTCGCTTCAATCAGGTCGCTCACGTTGCTAAGCTTGCCTTCCAAAACCTCAAACGATTTCAGGAATTGCGGAAACTGCGTACCAGTTGCGGACAGATCTTTGAAAGCCAGGGACGTCAAGCCTTCGGCCGCTTTAATGTAGTCACTTAAAGGCTGGCTGACTTCCTGCAACGCTGTCTGGACTTCAGCAGACAGCTTTAGCGCTTCGTTTTCAGCCATGCGCTCCCGAAAATTCTTGGCATGGTCTGCCAAGTCGGATCGAACTTCCTTCTCTCCCTCCTCATCCTTGCGCGCTGCGGTCAGCAGGGCGTTTAGAACGTCGGCTCGCAGCGCGTCATGCATCATGTCGCCTTCCATGTGATTTCGAAGTGCCACATTGAGTTGTTGCACCTCCTCGCTGTGGGCCACCATTTGCTGAAACTCGATATAGCTGGACAGACCCAAACCTAGAAGACACGCCAGAGAAAAAGCGGTAATCGAAGAGACCTTTGTTGTGACATTCCAAGAAATACGCATTGGTTTTAGGCTCCTTGGCCAAGCATCTTTGCTCGCTGCCACCCTTCATCCTTGAAATATCGCGGCTTCAAGCCGTCCCGAGGAATCGGGCTCCGCAACTCATCGGCAGGTGGTCATCAATGCCACACTCGGAATCATCCTAGGAGCCCTAGGAATGATACCCAGTAAAGGCTGTGAACGAAGCGAGCGGAGTGTTGAGTTAGGAAAGCGACCTATTTGGTATTGCAGTGTGGGTGAGGGCGGAGCCGCTGCCGCGGCGAGTCAGGCGGCTAAGGGAGCGCCATCGGCGCTTGACAACCAACAGAGGTGGAGACTAGCAGTGTGGCTTGAAACCTGGATACCCATCGAGTTCTGTTTCTGCCTGAACCACATTGGGAGAACTAGAGAGAATAAGGCTCCGCAGACGCTGGTAACTCTCCAGATCGCTCTGATAAAACTCGACGCCCATGCCGATATTCGTCACGCGAACTACCCGGCCGGAGACATCGATCGATTGCTGTTCCTGGCTCCCTTCGAGCATGAGTTTCACCTGGCATGGAGCGCCAATCGGCAATGTTTTCCCCGTATGCACAAACAAACCTTTCATACTCACATCGTGCGTCTTGTTCGAAGAAAGGCAAATGTCGTCGTGCCGGATTTCTACAAAAAGTTGAACCGGCAATCGGGAGAACCTGCGCTGATTCGGACCATTGTTCATCAATACCTCCTCACGAAGCCTGGCTGATCCCTATCCATGCCCCATTGTCCGAGGTGTGGCATGCATTCGATCCGGCGGAGGAACAGTCAACAGCCGTCAGGTCGTCGGCAGGTGCTTCGAACTCGAGCATTTTGACGAAGGAAGTAATGCGGCGATGATGGGTACCAATCTTGAGTGTCACGCCGCCGTGGACCTCTTGCGCTACGATCTTGCCATCCACTTTGGCTTTGACTCTTTCCGTCAAGTCTTGCGCTTCAGCTCGAAACGTTTCCAACTGCTCCGACAGGGTAAAGTATGCCTCGCTGAGCTGGTCGATCCGTCCATCGGACCGGGCACTTGCTTGCTTTCGGAGATACACGAGGGACCGCTGAATATCATCCAAGTTCCGTTCGACCCGGGAAATCTCTTTGGCGCGTTGTTGATGCTGAGCCACGAGCTTCGGGGAAGTCGATACCTCCACAATGGTAGTCACTTCGGTCTGACAGCCGAGTATCTTCACTTCGACCCCTTTGGTCGCGATGGCAGTGCCGCCGAGAACCTGTCCCTTGCCGCCGTCCCTTCCGGCAATCAATTTGCCCTCACAAACGACTGCACACCTCGCGAGCAAGTCTCGCACCTCCAGATTCCCTTCGCAATCAACAATGCAATCGTTGAGAAACCGGGCCTTCACGTCGCCCTTGGCAGAGAGTCGACAGTTATGCTTTCCGAAAATTCCCTGCCTTAGCTCAATAGATCCGCCAGCCTGCAACTCGTCTCCGTCCACTTCTTCGTATGCAATGATATCGCCGCCAGCTCTGACTTTGAACCCAGTCAGAATGGGGCCGCGAATCACGACCGAACCATCGAAATCAACATTGCCTGTCTGAAAGTTAACGCCGTCAAGCTCAAGCTTGCCCACCACCTTGGCGGTATTGCCCAGCAAAACAGGCTCACCACCAGTCGCAGCAAGCAACAGATTTGAATCATCGGCACTAATTTCCGTTCCAGCGCCTGCCACCAGTGGCGTATCCTTTCCCGGAATCGGTGCAATTGGCAACCCATCGACACCAATTCCAGGAATCCCTGGAGTTGGTGCAGTCCTCCGGATCAGCGGTGTGGCTTTGACAACCGAGCGGATCAGCCCGATCTCGTGGTAGTCAACCCGTCCGTTGGCCTGTTCTTGCGGGTGGCCGGCATTTTCAATTTCGTCCACCAATTTCTCGAAGGTGGCCTCTTTGCCCGGCTCTGGGGGTACCCCCTTCGCAATGAGAACGTTCTCACAGACTTCTCCGTCGACCAAGTCAGCAATCTTGTCTTTCAGCACGCCGTAGCTCAAGCCTGTCTGCTGCATGGCACCGCTAATCATATCAACCGAAACCTTCTTGCCACCGAGGGGTGGACGAAGTGTAACCCATGCGCTCAAGCGGTCGCGAGAAATTTGGATTTCAACCTGGGCATCCTTTTGCGCTGCGAATCGGTAACCTTTGGAAACCGCAAACTTCTCATTCTGCTCTCGCAGAAATCGGCTGATTTCTTCCTCATCAATAGACCAGCCTTCAGCACCATTCTCCCGTACAATCTCACCGATGGATTGTCTATCCAAGACCACCCGCTCAGATGGGGGGAGCTTCGAAGGGTCGTGCGGCTCAGCAATCAGTACAAGCGCCAGGCGTTCGCCAGGTTCAACTACTGGTCTGAGATAGGGCGGAAGCTGAACACTGGTCATGGCTTGGACTTACACCCCTCCCAGGGCGAATGCTCTAGAACCCTTTTCGACGCGCACCGATAGATCTATTAGTATTAAATGATACGAAACAGTATTAATAGATAGAATAATGTAATTCAGTCTAAGAGAATCACATTGATTCTGAGCGACTTATGCAGGTAATGTCAGATGGCAGGGTAAGTAATGGGTGATCTGAGGGGTCTCAGCAGGCTGGACTTCACTTGGGCTTTGGACTGGGGGTTGGCAAGAGATTCTTGAATGCCTTCTTGGGTGGGAGCTGTGATTTGGTAGCGGCGAGATTAGCATCACGGATGCTCTCATACACCTCATAGCGATGTACTGAAACATTGCCGGGAGCTTTGATGCCAATGCGGACGCTGTCCTTGCTGATCTTGACGATCTGGACCTCGATCTCATTCCCGATCATCAACTTTTCATCTTTCTTCCTGGATAATACCAGCATGGAAAGTTCGCCTCACGCATGAAGTTGTCGATGCACGGCGAGAGTATATCAGAAGCCCGAGAATAGAGGATCGAGGATGGAAGAAATGAAAGCGACCGATGGCTGTCCTGCCTATCGTGAATCCCTTTTCGTTGTCCTTCCGTCAACCAGGATTCCCGAACACTAAAGGCTGGTGGGTATGATAGTCGGAATTGGACAGCACGATTTGCTTGCCGGTCATGCGCTTGTGATTGATGATGATCGGCGCTTTCAGGTTGACAGTCGTCTGTAGCGGATCCTCAGGAATCACCGCGACGACAAGCTTAACAACGTCTTCTTCGCGCTCGATTTCCAGGCTGTGCAAATCCTCGAGAGTGAGAGCGCAGATGTAGGAACCAAGCACTAGATGTGGGTCAATGACGGGGAAAGAAACGTGCTGATCGTCGAGCGACTGCAGCCATTTGAAAGGCAGAATCTCTTCGTTCTCCACGAGTAGATAGCGCTTGTGCTGGGCAAAGCCCAACATTCCTTCGCGAAGCTGCAAGACGGCTTTGTCTTCGTACTCCAGCGTGCCGAACGAGTGCGTTTCCAGTTTCAACAGAACCATTACCTTAGATAATCAAGAAGTGACAATTGCTCAATCCTCGCCTGTGAACTTAGCGAAACCTTGACGGCTTGGTCGGCAAGAGTGAAATCGCTGATTGATTCTACAAGGTTGGCATCCGTCAAACGAGAGGTTTCCTTCTTCAGGGCCAGATTGTGCTCGCGGAGTCGCGATTGCGTTTGGTCAACAAGCTGGACGCGTTCCCCCACAATCGCGCCCAAGCCATTTACCCGATTCGCGAAAGTTTCCAAATTCGCCATTTCGGCGCGAATTGCAGTTGGGTCATTATTGTCGATGGCGGTCTTCAAGTCATCGAGCACGTCGAGGATCGCAGGAGGGTCCCCAAAGAGGTCCTGCCCTGTGATGTTGGTCTGAACCGTGGTGGAACGATCAAGCCTTTGATAAATCGCGTCGTCGTTCCCATCATAGGTAAAGCCAGGGGCGTTGTCGGTGAAGGCATCTGCAGCCGGGCGGTGCGTACCTGAAAACAAAAACACGCCGTTGTATTGCGTGTTGGCTATGGACAGCACCTGCTTTCGCGTTCCCGTGACACCTTCCGAAAGCGCTGCACGCGATTCGGCAGTGGTGGTGCCAGACAGGGCTTGGGCTGCCAGTGTTTGTGCATTCTCCACACTCTGGACCAACCGCTGGAGGGTGCTATCCAGGAATCCAAGTTTGCTGCTCAATTGGTCGTTATTGGCAATATACTCCGCGTTCTCACTGGAGACGGCCTCTATTTCTGACGCCTGCCCTGCCGCGTAAGGATCGTCGGAAAGCATATTTACGCGCCGGCCGCTGGACATTTCGTCTTGAGCTTTGTCCATTCGTGCTTTGGTGCGGGCCAGATCCTCCAAAAAATTCCGGCTCTGAATTGACGGTGTAACGCGCATTTGGGTTCCTGCCTCCCTGCATCCGGCAAACGGGACTCAACTAGAGTCACTTATCCGCCGAAAGCCGCAATGATATCTCCTGTCAGCTGGTCGATCGTGCTGATGAACTTCGTCGCCGCCTGATACGCTCGTTGAAAGCGAACCAAATCTAGGGCTTCCTCATCAAGCGACACTCCCGAAACCGAGTCGCGTTGGTTCTGCAACTGGGTGAGCACGGCGCTCTGTGCATCCAGCGTTCGCTTGGCGCCTTGCGTGTCAGTGCCCACTCTGAACTGCAGGGACGCGAACCCTTCGGCGAAGGTTTCGGTTCCGCCATTCAGTGTTTTCACCGCAGCCAAACCTGCCAGCGCAAGGGCATTCGCGTTGTCTCCCGCCTCACCAGACTGCCCGACAGCAACCAGCCGTGGATCGGCAACCAGCGCAGCATTCACAGAAAAATTGCGCGCGGCCCCGGCCGGCAAAACCAGAGGCGCCGCCGGCGCAGGAGTTGGATTGAAGAAATTCACACCTGCATTGCCCTGGAGATCGGTACCCAAAGCATGCTGCGTGTTTACCTGATTGATAATCGTGTTGGCCAACGTGTCTAAATCATCGAGGTACGTGGGAATCTTTTGGTCGCGAATTTCGATAAACCCCGCGACTTCACCGCCGCTGATCAGGTTAGTGATGTTGTTGGTGCCGGAACGAACTTCAAAGTGTCCTTGGATGCCGACAGGCACGGCAGACAGAGGTTGAGCCGTATTGCCGCTGACCAGGCTGTGACCACCGGCAACGGAGACGTAGAACGCGCCATCTTGCGCTTCGTAATAGCGCACATCAACGAGGCTCGAGAGTTCCTTGATGTATTCCTGCCGCTGGTCACGAAGCCCGCTTGCCTCCGCCCCACCACCCTCAGCGACGATGATTTCCTGATTCAGCGTGGCAACATTGCTGGCCAGGATGTTCACTTTGTTCACGGCATCTTCAATCGACCGGTTCACGCTCGATTGGGTCTCTTCAAGCTGGCGCGCAGCGCCGTTGAAGCTTGTCGCCAGGTTCTGCGCTGCTGACAAGACGGCATTGCGCAATGCCGACGACTCCGGATTGTTCGCCAGCGTCGAGAAGCTGTTGAAGAACTGGCTTATCCCGTCCTGGACTCCACCAGTGCCCGAAGGCAAAATGCGCTGAATCTGGTCGAGCGAGTTGAACATGGCCTCCTGTTCGCTGGCATGTTGAGTCTCTTCAACCACTCTCAGTTCGATAAACTGGTCGCGAGCCGACGCAACGTTCTTTACTGTCACGCCCGAGCCAATGAGGCCAGCGGAGGTTTGCACCGAAAAATCGGGCTCGAAAACCGCGTGCTGCCGACTGTAGCCGGGCGTGTTGATGTTCGACATGTTGTTGCTGGTCACCTGCAGAGCGAGTTGGTGGGCCTGCAATGACTTTCTTCCAATGTCGAGACTCGCGAACAGACTTCCCATTTCCGATCGATCTCCCTAATACTGTGCCTGAAAGGTGGACTCCACTGGTCGCGACGTCAGCGACAACGACGGCGAATAGGTCTGAGGTGGGCAGATGGCAGCGTAGAGCACTTCACAGAATTGGCGTCCATTCTCGATCAGCCGCGCATTCGTGTGATTGGCGAGCTGAATCTCTCTGGCTACGGCACTAATCTCCGCCTTTAGCGAAATCCATTCAGGTGACACCTCGTCGCTGGGCTGAATCTCTGCCGCAATGGATATACCTTGAGCCTGATTCAGCTGCTCCATGACCTCGGCTTCGCGCACTAGAACGGCCTCAAGTCCGCCCAAATCGTGCCGCATCAGAAGTCCCGTCTTTGTCTGCGCCAGCTTGAGACAGGTCCGTAGCAGGCTCAACTCGTGTTGGATCACGAGCTGGCAATTCTGTTCATCGCTCTTCGTCATGCTTGAATGTCCAAATGCTCCACGGATGGGTCGCTGTGAAGCTCGAGTCCATCTTCTACTGGATTCGATTCCTTTGTCCCGTTGTCTACTTCAGCGCGGTGCTTACGGCGCTTCTTTCTTGAGCCATCCCGAAACGAGTGCTCCTCAAGATTAGCTTTGAACTGCGTGGGATCTACCCCGTGAATGTCTGCCAACATGACTCGCCCCCAAATCTTCAGTGGCGCCCCACACCTAGGCCTTCCAATCAATCAAATTCTTCTGAATGATGGCTTCTGCAATCTGCTCACCCTTGACGTCGTATGTGCCCGAATCGATCGCTTTCGCAAGCTTGTTAACGCGATCCAGCCGTACATCTGGTTGCGCATCCACAAGCTGACGAATCCGAGAAAATTCCTGACTGCGCTCAGAGATCTGAACGACATCCCGTTCTGTTGAAGCTGCGGCTTTTCCATTGCTGCCAGAAGAATGACTGCTCTTTGCGGCGTAGAGAACTGGCCCCGGTCTGGCATCGTAACTAATCCCGTCGATCGGCATGGTCGACCTCCCTTAGTGTTGTCAGTTCCGTTATCGTCCAGCCTGGAGACTTACTTTAAGAAATCCTTGTCGTGAAGGAAACGCTCTATGGGCTATGCTCTCGTTCAACTTATTATTTTTCAATCAGTTGATAGGTTTCCGCTCGCCAGCAAGAATTCTCGTGGATCAAGGCGTTCTCCACTCTTCTGTAACTCGAAGTGCAAATGTGTTCCTGTGGATCGGCCGCTGCTACCCACTTCTCCGATGACCTGTTCGGCTGAAATCAGCTCGCCTTCTTTCACCAAATTTTTGGAAGCATGACCATACAACGTTCGATAACCGCCAGCGTGCTCCAGAATGATTGTGTTGCCATAGCCGCCAAGATGACCGCTGAAGACGACAGTCCCTGACTGGGCAGCTCTGATGGGAGCCCCTGCTGGAGCCGCGATATCAATGCCACGATGAAATCGGGTTGACTGTGTGAAGGGATCGGCACGTTTGCCAAACGCTGACGATAGTCTCCCTTCGGCCGGCAAAGTCCAAGCTGTAGAGGCCTCAGTGTCTGCCTCGCCTGTTGTCTCATGGTGGTGTTCCGGCGTTTCTGACTGAACGGGCACCGAACGTTCGCCGTTCGCCGGCACACTCGAAGCAGGCGGAGCGACAACTTCTGAGGGGGGAGCCCCCGACAGAGTCTTGGACTCCTTGACAGTCTGTTCCAACTGGCGGTACATCATCTCCCCAATTCCCAGGGAGCTGTTCCTCGCCATCTGCAAAGCAATCTCCTGGTCGAACATGCTCAAATAGACATCTTTACCCAGTGTGTTGCCTTCCTCATCGTCGGCCGTTTCGACTGTAGATCGCATGACCTTCAACATGTAACCAATGAAGACGGCCTCAAATTCCTGTGTCGCCTTTTTTAGTTCCCGAAGCCGCGTTTCGCCCTCAGCACCCTGAGCGCGAGCGACACCATCGCGCAGGTTTTCCAGCTGCAAGTTCACGCCCGATAGCGTGGGGTTGGCAAGAAGTGAGGAAGGTGTGTTCATCCTTTTGAACTTTCTAGATGATCTCCAACTCCGCCTGCAGGGCGCCTGCCGCTTTGATTGCCTGGAAGATTGCCACTAGATCTCGCGGCGTTACGCCGAGCCCATTCAGCGCTTTCACCAGATCTTCGACGTTAGCCCCATCCTTCAGCAGAACGAGGTTCCCACCCTTTTCCTCCGCTTTCACCGTTTGTTCCGGAGTCACCGTGGTCTGTCCCTGACCGAACGGCGCCGGCTGCGACACGTTGAAGTTCGTTCCAATCTGAATTGAGAGGCTGCCCTGAGTGATAGCCACGGCGGCAATCCGCACGTCTTTTCCGATCACAACCGTGCCAGTACGTTCGTTCAAAACTACCTTTGCTTTCCGGTCGGTTTCAATCTGAATATTTTCGAGCTCGGCGATCAAGTCAATCATCCGCTCTTTGTACTCTGCGGGAACTCGCACCGAAACCGTGCGCCCGTCCAATGATCGCGCAGAGCCCGCACCCATCTTCTGATTGATTCCTGCCTCCAGGCGACTGGCGGTTGTGAAGTCGCTTTCGCTCAAAACCAGCTCCAAATGGTCGCGGTTCATCAGATCGCTGGCGACTTCTCTCTCGACAATACCGCCGTTCATGACTCGTCCGACCGTAGGATGGTTCACGTGAACTCCGTTGGCCGAGTTGCCCGCCGAAAAACCTCCGATGACAATCGATCCCTGCGCCACCGCGTACACCTGCCCGTTGGCGGCCTTCAGGGGGGTCTGCACGAGCAGGCCGCCTTGCAGGCTGCGCGCATCACCAATCGAAGACACTGTGCAGTCCAGCCGACTGCCGGCGCGAGCGAAAGAAGGCAGTTCAGCGGTCACCATGACGGCTGCAATATTCTCGACGCGAAGAGATTGGGCGGTGACAGTCACACCCAGCCGGTCGAGCATGTTGATGAGACTCTGCGTGGTAAAGAATGTCTGCTGCCGGTCGCCGGTCCGATTCAGTCCAACGACCAGTCCGTAGCCAACCAGTTGGTTATCGCGCACTCCTTGCACCCGAGCAACTTCCTTGACGCGAACTGCAGCGACCGCAGGAACCGCAAAAGAAGCCAGAATCAGAACTGCCATCAAACGACGCATAGAGTCTCCAAAAATGATCTACAACACTTGCCGCCAAGAACCTGGCCTATCCAGACCTGCCAAAGCGGCGTCAAAGGGCCACTAGAAGGGCCAAACCTTCGTCAAGACCCGGTACAACCAGCCGGGATTTAAGTGGTCGCTGACCACGCCCTTGCCGTCCAGCTGGACCTGCATGTTGGCAATCGCCGTGGAGGGCACTACATTGTTAGGTGCAATATCTCGGGTGCGCACGACCCCAAACAGCGTCAGCGTCTGCCGCTCGTTGTTCACTTTGAGTTCCTTAATACCTTCAATAACCAGATCGCCGTTGGGCAGCACTTCCCGAACTCGCGCCGACAACAGCGCGCTCAACCTTCCCTGGCGATTGGTGGCGCCCTCGCCAGCAAAGGCTGAATCGCTGGTTGCTGAGACCAAGTTCGCCAGTGGAACACTTCCGGTGTGATTTTCCAGACCAAAGAAATTTGGAATCGCCAGGCTCGTGGAGCTCTTTCGCGTCGCATTGGTATCCGCCCCGCTCGAGGCCGTCGTGCTTTCAATCACGCGAATCGTGAGGATGTCGTTCACACGCCGCGCCTTGAGATCGGTGAAAAGGTATGAGTTCAGGCCGGCGTCACTGTAGAGCGATCCTTCTGCGGTCTGCAAAGGTGTCTGGCTAGACCTCGCTTGTCGGACGTATTCCTCAAGGCTCTTTGCTACCACGTTGTTGCTTTTCTTCTCTGCGAGAGCCGGCATCACTGCCCCACAGAGCACCCAACAAGCTAATAGAATTCTGAACATTACACGCTCCCTTGAAATTCGCTCAACTGCGTCCGAGCTGAACCCGGCCACTTAACGCCCAGTCGAACACACCTCATCAATGCACAACACGCGCAGTTCCTTCATCCGTAACTTCTGCAGAGATTACTTTCCCCGAGTCGGGGTTGATCACCTGGATGCGCTGCCCGCGAAAGCCCATCGCCAAAGCTTTCACCTGAGTCGTAACGCGCATGCTGTCACTTTCAAAGACGAGCAGAACACTGTCTCCTCGCTTGACCAAAGGAACCTCGATGAATAGATTCTCCGTCAACACACGGCCGGGAGAAATCGCCATACGTGGCCTGCGTGCATGAAAAAAGCCGCTGGATTTTATTGGGATCTGAAGGGTAGAAGGCAGTCGTTGTGATTCCCAACGGATATCTTCTTCTCGAATGGATTGACTTGGCTTCAGCTCCGTGAGCGTCACCGCAACCTGCTGGTACACAGAAAGTGCCGTTTTCACAAAGGCTTTCTTTGCCACTTCGCCGTTCACGCTGAAGTTGATGTTGAGATAAAACGGCTTGGCATAGTCTGTGCCCGGATGACAGGTGAAGATCCATTCCGTCTTCCCCTTGGGAAGCAAGATACTCTCTGTCAGGTCAATGCGCTCCAGCCGAACATCTTTCCAAGGCAAGCTTGGAAGAAACTCATCCTTGATGCGCTGCGCGATATCTGCAGCAGTCACCGTTTGAGCTTGCCGCACAATCGTGACTTCAGCAGGCACTACAATTGAGTACGTTTCGCTGGTCACCCCAACTGATTCAAGCCGCCGCAGAATCTCTGGTCCAACCACAAACTTAGTCTGTCCCGGCGCTGGAGCCGCGGTCAATACGACCGCGTTGAGTTGGGCAGCCAGTTTGACTTCTGGCGGATCAAGCACCAAAAGAGCACCTAACGTTACTTTGTCGCCAGTCACAGCGAAGTTCGCCGGAGCCGTGAGCTTCTGCAGCGTTGCGGCATGGCCAGGTAAAGGCAGGAAAGCCAAAGAGTTGATGCTGTGAGACAGCATCAAGAGGAACAGAGACGCAAGCACTGAGAATCGAAGATCGAGGATCGAGCATAGCAGCTTGTGGCAGCGAGCCATGCTCAACCCTCTATGCTCTATCTTCTGTCCGTTACGGCTCACCCTCTGGGTATCCATGTCCCTGTTGGCCATTTCCGTTGGCTTACCGCACCACGTTGTTCATCGTTTGCAGCATGTCGTCAGCAGTCTTCACCACTTTGGAATTGATCTCGTAAGCACGCTGGCCCACCACCATGTTCACCATTTCTTCTACGACGCTCACGTTCGATTGCTCGATGAAGCCCTGGTTGATGGTTCCCAGACCGTTTTCTCCAGGGGTTCCGGTAAGGGGATCGCCTGAGGAACTGGTGGGAAGGAACAAATTGTGGCCAATGCTGTTAAGACCAGCCGGATTCTGGAAATTTGCCAATTGGACTGTGCCCACCTGTTGGGCCTGAGCCTGGTTCGGCTGGGTCACTGAGACCGTTCCGTCACTACCAATCGTGATGGTCTGCGCGTCGCTTGGAATCGTGACCTGCGGGTCCAGCGGGTTTCCGTCGGAAGTCACAATGGCACCTTCGCGGTTCAGATGAAACGCTCCCGCACGGGTGTAGGCAATTTGGCCGCTGGGTTGCCGGACCTGAAAGAACCCCTGGCCTTCAATCACCATGTCGAGAGGATTGCTCGTCTGACGGAAGTCACCTTGCGTAAATAGACGCGAAGTGGAAACCGGACGTGAACCCAATCCAACCTGCAACCCGGTCGGCAACTCGGTTTGGGTTGAAGAGGCTGCCCCTGAGGCGCGGACATTCTGGTAAAGCAAATCTTGAAACTCGCTGCGGCTCTGCTTGAATCCGGCAGTGTTGACGTTGGCCAGGTTGTTGGCGATCACGTCGATGTTCAACTGCTGGGCTTGCATGCCGCTGGCGGCTGAATAGAGTGCTCGAATCATTTTGAAGTCTCCTTTGACATTTCCAGTCTGAAGAGCGATCGTGAACCCTGCATCACGCTTCACGCGTCCACACCCTACAACGCGGGCTTGCCGACTTGGTTTACCGATTTCTCGTTCAGTGTGTTCATCACCGTGTTGATGGCCTTCTGCAATCCCTCAAATTGGCGCATCATGTTAATCATGAGCATCATCTGCTGTACCGGGTTGATGTTGGATTGCTCCAAGCTGCCTTGCCGCACCTGGGTCTCGCGTACTTCCTGTTCAACCGCACCGGACTTGGCTTGAAACATCGAACTGCCGGCCTTCTGTAGCTGTGTCTTGTCCGCAATGTCCACTATCTTGAGGGCATCGACTGCCGTTCCGTTCACTTCGATTGCCCCATTCTGCGAAATACTCACTTTTCCAGGAGGCAGCGTAATGGCCCCGCCCTTCCCCATTACGGCAAAGCCTTCCGAAGTTACAAGACGGCCCTGCGAGTTCACCTGGAAATGTCCGTTGCGTGTATAGCGCGCGCCTGCCGGGGCCTCGACTACAAAGAAGCCCGGTCCCTCGAGTGCAGCGTCCAAGTCGCGCCCCGTTGCGGTCATTGGTCCACCTTGGAAGTTGACTACTGTGCCTTGAACTACCGTCGAATCGTTGATCGCCTGATCCAAGGGCGGTAAGCCGCTTTCAGAGACAGCCCGGTTGTAAAGGCGAAAGAAGGTTTCGTCACCCTTAAAGCCTGTTGTGTTGAGGTTGGCCAGATTGTTGGCCAGCACCTCCAGCATGTCGGCATTCGCTCTTAGACCTGAATAAGCTGAGTATAGGCCGCTGTTCATTTAGGGACTCCTTCAAGATTCGCTTCCGTCGCAACGAAGGCACTTTCGCTGCCAGCGCCGCAAAGGGCTCAGTTGTCAGCCGTCAGAGCTCAACTCGAGCCGCCACTAGGCAAGATTTGCCGAGGCAAAATGAGCTCCAGACTATTTGCCAGGCAAAAGACACACGTCAAACCAACTTCGCACCTCGTACTTCGACCTTCGAACCTCGCTACGCCGCGTTCACGATCATGTCGTGCATCTGACGGTTGATGGTGAATCGCGCCCAAATCAGCTGGTTGAAGTACTTCACATTCAGCGTCGTGGCATTCAACGCTTTGGCACGGGTCACAATGTAGCTGGCCAAGCCTGGCAAGTCCTCAGCAATCTCGGCTGCCATCAATTCTTCGCTGCTCACCTGGCCAGCAGCCCTTCGACAAAAGGATTCCTTGAGCTCCCGGACCACTGATTCGTCTCCAAGGTAGATCGTCACTTCGCATTTCAAAATGCTGCGCAAGTTGATGATGTTGCTGATGTCGGCGGGATCATACGTTACAAGGACCAGCGCGTTGTTGAAGGAGTCGTACTCCAACGGAAAGAACGTCGACTCGCGCACAATCTCAAGCGGTACCATCTTGATGACCGCATCGCTGATCTTCTGATTCTTTAGGTTTACCAGCGGCAGTCCGTATTGCCGGCTTAGCGCCAACGTCACATCGCGTTCCTTCACAAACTCGAGCATCTTGAGGATGCTTCCCAATTTCTCAGACGGCTGTTGCTTCTGCTGGGTCTCGATGGCTTTGTCAAGCTGAGCCCGGGTGATGGCTCCGTTCTCTAACAGGATGTGGCCTAGTTTCAGCCGCAGCAGCGCTTGAAAGGACTTCTCGCGCGCTTGCTTGCGCCTCTTCAAGCGCTCGACGATGGCTTGCTGGAGGCAAGCCTCACCGCAGTACCACTCCGATTCCAAATAGAATCCGGGCCGGCTCAGTACTCGGGAACGTATCCAACCTTGTCGTGTGTCGCATTCGTTGTTTTGACAGTTCATGTGAGTCTCAGCTTGAGGATTGGCACGCAATCCGGTGTTAGCAACTGGCCGCGCGTCCATTGAGGTTTAGAATCAGATCGATCTCGCCCTGCGGAATCGTCAACTGGCTGGCGATTTCCTGGGCTGGCAAACCCTTATCAGCCAGCTTCAAGACCTGCGTCTTCTTGCTCCCGCTGCGACGCGCCGGGGAAGCCGTTGTGGGGCTAACTGCGGCCGCAACCGCTCGCGCCTTGCTGGGGGTGTTGTCAGGAAGAATCCGGTTGGTCGAGGGAGCCACTGCTCGCACTCCATTGGAGGGTTCCGCCTTGTGAACCATTCGTGAGAGCACAGCAAATGTCGCTTCCGTTTCCTGCATGAATTCATGCAGCGTCGATCGACACGCCGCCAATTCATTGACCAGCCTGGAAACCTCTCGCCGGTCTCGACGGCGAGTCCAGACCCAGTAGGCCAGCAGGCTTAATGTAGAGAAGATCTGAATCGTTAGTGTGACTGTCATAGTGACTCCATTGAAATCCATTGAAACTGCCCCTATTTCCTCAAGCGGGGACCGTTGGCTTTTCTGCCTCTGGGTACTACCTCCACCTGCGGACTCGCTACTGGGTTCCCAGCGAGCGAATTCGTTCAGCGGGACTTTCGACTTCTGTGATCCGAATGGCGTAGTGCCCGTCGGCGACGACCACCTCTCCCCGTGCCAGCAGTTTGTCATTCACCAGCAGCTCGACGGGTTCGTCGGCAGAGCGGTCCAATTCAATCACGGAGCCGTGGCCCAGTTTGAGGATATCCTCCAACAGCATTTGCCGTTTCCCAAACCGCACCGAGATGGGAACCTGGACGTCCAGAATCAGATCAAGATTGACATTCGATTCGACTGCGTTTTCCGCCATGGTT
>Ga0180085_1000146_pt1 | contig 23927 bp, 13 predicted proteins | sample EasRiv730_16_10D_FD_123013 | JGI IMG/M metagenome (GOLD analysis project Ga0180085, IMG submission 123013) | Soil microbial communities from meander-bound floodplain in the East River, Colorado, USA - East River metaG ERMLT730_16_10D | ecosystem: Environmental > Terrestrial > Soil > Floodplain ... | reverse complement strand
CCTCCAAGCGGGCGCCACGATGCGCTACCGAGCCAACGCGAGCGATCCGGGTCTCGGCACCACGTGGGCCACCGAGTCGTTCGTCGACACGGCCTGGCCTTCGGGTGTCTACGGGGTGGGCTACGAGACGCTGACCGGCGCGCAGAGCTTGATCGCCACGAACGTGCCGGCTGGGGTGTTCTCCGTCTACACGCGGGCCAGTTTCAGCATCGCCGACGTCACGGCGATCCAGAACCTGTTCCTCGGCGCGGACTACGATGACGGGTTCGTGGCATGGATCAACGGCGTGGAGGTCTTCCGGTCTGCCGAAATGCCCGCCGGCGCTCCGCTCTGGAACACGAACGCCGGGAACCACGAATCGAGCAACGGCCTCGTGCCGGACTATCGGCCGTACCACGACATCTCGACGGTCGCCTTGCCGCTGCTGCACAACGGGAGCAACGTGCTGGCGATCGGGGTGTGGAACAACGGCGCGCCCTCCTCGTCGGACCTGGTGCTCGTTCCGCAGCTCGTGGCCAACCGGCAGGCCACCTCGAGCATGGTCTATCGGGCCAACAGCGCGGATCCGGGGATCGGTCTGACCTGGGTCGCCGAGGCGTACAACGACTCGGCGTGGACGGCGGGGTCGTACGGCGTGGGCTACGAGCTGACCTCGGGCGCCGGGAACCTGATCCAGACGCAGGTTCCGGGTGGAACGCTCTCCGTGTACTCGCGGGCCCGTTTCACGATCGACAACGTGCTGCTCGTGCAGAACATGTACCTCGGCGCGGACTACGACGACGCCTTCGTGGCCTGGATCAATGGCGTCGAGGTCTACCGCTCGCCCGAGATGCCGTCCGGCGCGCCGGCGTGGAACACCCAAGTCGGGCTGCACGAGTCGAGCAACGGCGACGTGCCCAACTACAGCCCCGAAATCGACATCTCGACGATCGCGCGGCCGCATCTGCACAACGGCGAGAACGTGCTGGCCATCGGCGTGTGGAACAACCAGCCTTCCAGCCCGCCGTCGAGCGACCTCGTTCTCGTGCCCAAGCTGTCGATCAATCGCTTTTCGGCCACGCCTGTAGCGTACCTGGCCAACTCGACCAATCCGGGTCTGGGCATGAGCTGGACCGCGGCCTCCTTCAACGATTCGAGCTGGTTGCGCGGCCCGTACGGCATCGGTTACGAGGCGGGCACGAACGGCGCGCGCGCGCTGATCCAGACCACCGTCCCCAAGACCTCGGCCTCGGTGTACACCCGGGTCTCGTTCCAGATCGCGGATCTGGCGGGCGTGGATCGGGTGTACTTCGGCGCCGACTACGACGACGGCATCGTGGCCTGGATCAACGGCGTCGAGGTTTGTCGCTCGCGCGAGGTGCCGGCTGGCACCCTGCAGTGGAACACGATCGCCAACCCGCACGAGCCGAGCAACGGCACCATGCCGAACTACAATCCGATCCGCGACATCACCTACGAGGCGCTTCCCGCCCTGCTGCAGGGCACGAACACCCTGGCGGTCGGCGTGTGGAACACGGCGCTTCCCTCGTCCGATCTCGTCGTCGTCCCGCGACTGTCCACCGACGGCACGAGCGTCGACAACTGCCCGAACGCGTACAATCCGACCCAGGTCGACACCGACGCCGACGGCTTCGGCGACGCGTGCGATCCCGACGACGACGGCGACCTGCTGGCCGACGTGATCGACAACTGCCGTACCGTGCCCAATCCGAGCCAGGCCAACGGCGACGGCGACGTGTTCGGCAACGCGTGCGACAACTGTCCGAGCGTCGCGAGCTCGAATGCCACCGACAGTGATGCGGACGGGCTCGGAGATCCGTGCGACGCGTGCCCGCTCGATCCGGCGAACGACGTCGACGCCGACCTGGTGTGCGGGAACGTCGACAACTGCCCGAGCCTGGCGAACGCGAACCAGGCCGACTCCGACGGGGACGGTCGCGGAACCGCCTGCGACAACTGTCCGGACCTGGCCAACGCCGGCCAGCAGAACGCGGACGGCGACGCGATCGGCGACGCGTGCGACACCTGCCCGCTCGATCCAGCGAACGACGTGGACGCCGACCTGATTTGCGGGAACGTCGACAACTGCCCGACCGTCGCCAACGCCAGCCAGGTCAATGGCGACGGAGACTCGGCCGGCGATGCCTGCGACTGCCGGCCGGCCGACCCACTGCTGTCCAGCGTCCCGCCCCCGGTCGTCAACGTGCGGCTGGTCAAGACGTCGCCCTCGATCTCGTGGAACGCCGCGTCCCAGGGTTCGTCGTACGACGTCGTCAGCGGTGCCGTCTCGGCCCTGTTCGTCGACGGGGGCGTCAGCGCGGCAACCTGCCTGATCAACAACACGACCAGCACGTCGTATCACGATACGCGCGCGAATCCGGCGGCAGGCACGGGGTACTACTACCTCGTGCGCAGCTCGAACGTCTGCGGCGCCGGCTCCTACGGCCAGGCCTCGTCGGGTGCCGAGCTCCTACCGGCCGCCGGATGTCCCTGACCAGGAGCACGCCGCTTCGGGTGGCCGGTTGGCTCGCCCTGGCCTGCGCGCTCGCCGCATCGGGCGCTGCGGCCCAGGTCACGGTCTACGTCGACGATGCCAGCTGTCCGGCCCCGGGCAGCGGCACCTCGGGCGACCCGTACTGCGCGATCCAGTCGGGCATCTGTGCCGCGCGTCCGTCGGGGGGCACCGTGCTCGTGCGACCCGGGACGTACCACGAGTCGCTGCGGATGTTCCCCGGCGTGAGCGTGGTGTCGACCGACGGGCCGGCCGTCACGACGATCGACGCCACCGCGCGTCCGTGCACGACGAGCCAGTGCGTCCTGAGCACGCTCAACCTGACCTGCGCCACGGTGGTGTTCCCTTCCGGAATGACGAGCACCGATCGCCTCGAGGGATTCCGGATCACGGGCGGGTCGGGACTGCTGCGCGAGCTCGGCGCGGAGGACGCGGTCGCCGGCGGAGGCGTGTTCGTGTTCGATGGCTCGCCGACGATCACGAACAACGAGATCGTCGACAACGTGCTGTCGTCCGGCTCGACCAAGAACTACTGGGGTGGCGGGATCTATCTGCTCGGCACGCAGTACGCGACACCGATCGCGCCGGTGATCACGAACAACCTGATCGAGGGCAACGCCGCGGATCCCCCCGCGGGCTCGGCGAACAACCCGTCGCAGGCGTTCGGCGGCGGGATCTACGTGGGCCAGAACTCCGCCCCGCTGGTGTCCGGGAACACCTTGCGCAGCAACCAGGCCGGGCGGTCGGCAACGAACCACCAGGATGCGCGCGGCGGCGGCCTCGCGAGCTACAGCACGACTCCGTTCTCGGTCCCCGTGATCACGCGCAACTTGTTCCAGGACAACTCGAGCGCCGACTTCGGTGGGGCGCTGCACTTCGGCCAACTCGTTGCCGGCACGACCTACTACCCGTCGCGGGCCACGGTCGAGGGCAACGTCGTCGAGCTCAACCGCAGCTTCAGCGGCGGCGGCGTCCAGACGCTGACCACCGAGGTACGCCTCGTCGGCAACACGATCACCGACAACACCGCCGATTTCGGCGGCGGTATCTGTGCGGCCCTGTCGGAGAGCCCCGGAAGTCAGCTGATCCTCGTCAACAACGTCGTCGCGTTCAACGCCGCGCTGCTCTACGGCGGCGGCGGGATCGCGGTGTCCTATGGCGACGTGGAGATCTCGTCGAGCGATCTGTTCGGCAACGCCCCGGACAACGTCGGTGGAGCGTTCGACGACGCGGACGTCATCGGCCTGGCGGGCAACCTGAGCCTCGATCCAGCGTTCGTCAGTCGTCAGCCCGGGGCGCGAGATCTGCGCCTCAGCGCCAGCAGTCCGCTGGTCGACGTGGGAGACGACGCGGCCTCGACGGCCAGCGTGGACTTGCTCGGTGCGCCACGCATCCTCGACGGCACGGGAGATGGCGTCGCGCGGATCGACCTGGGCGCATACGAGTTCGCGCGCGACGGGGATGGGGACGGAACTCCCGACTGGCTCGACCCCGACGACGACAACGACGGAATCTCGGACGGCGGCGACAACTGCCGGACGGTCGCGAACCCCACGCAGGCCGACCTCGATGCCGACGGGTTGGGCAACGCATGCGACGCGGACGACGACGGCGACGGGTCGCCGGACGCGAGCGACTGCGCCCCCCTGCTGCGGGGCGTCTCGCGTGTCGCCGGGGCGGTCGGAGACTCGTTGCGTCTGAGCAAGAGCGCAGGCAGCGCGCGCCTGCAGTGGAACCGCGGGCTCGAGGGGCACGTCTCGAACATCTACCGCGGGACGATCGTGGCCGGCGGGCCGTGGGCCTATTCGGAGAGTTGTCTCGTGGCCGAGACGACCACCACGTCCCACCTCGACGGCAGCGTGCCGCCGAGCGGGAATCCGTTCTATTACTTCGTCAGCGCCCGCAACGCGTGCGGCGAGAGCGCGCTGGGGACAAACAGCGAAGGCCAGCCGCACAGCGCGGTCGCGGCATGTCCGAGCCCGGGTCTCGATGCGGACGGCGACGCGATCGGCAACCTCTCGGACAACTGCTCGTCCGTGGCGAACCCGAGCCAGGCCGACGCGGAGCGCGACTTCGTCGGCGACGCGTGCGACAACTGCCCGGCGACGGCGAATCCCGATCAGGTGGCGAGCGACGTGGATCTCCCGGGCGACGCGTGCGACAACTGCCCGCTGGTTCCGAACCCGGACCAGGCCGATGGGGACGGCGACGGCCTGGGCGATCTGTGTGACAACTGCCTCGACACCGACCTCGACGGCGACTGCGACGCCCTCGACAACTGTCCGACCGTCTCGAACCCGAGCCAGGCCAACGCGGACGGCGACACGCTGGGCGACGCCTGCGACCCGTGCACGGACACGGACGCCGACGGCTTCGGCAACCCCGGGTTCGGTGCCAACACCTGCGGCCTCGACAACTGTCCGACCGTCTCGAACCCGAGCCAGGCCAACGCGGACGGCGACACGCTGGGTGACGCCTGCGACAACTGCCCGAACGATCCCGCCAACGACGGCGATGGCGACGGTGTGTGCGGCAACTTGGACAACTGTCCGACCGTCTCGAACACGGGCCAGGCCAATGCCGACGGGGACCCCTTCGGCAATGCATGCGACAACTGCAGCGCGGTCTCGAATCCGACCCAGGCCAATCTCGATGGAGACGCGCTGGGCGATGCCTGCGACAACTGCCCGAACGATCCCGCCAACGACGGCGATGGCGACGGCGTGTGCGGCAACGTGGACAACTGCCCGACCGTCTCGAACACGGGCCAGGCCAATGCCGATGGGGACCCCTTCGGCGATGCGTGCGACAACTGCAGCGCGGTCTCGAATCCGACCCAGGCCAATCTCGATGGAGACGCGCCGGGCGACGCCTGCGACCCGTGCACCGACACCGACGGCGATGGACGAGCCAACCCTGGCTTCTCGGCCAGCACGTGCGGCCTCGACAACTGTCCGACGATCGCCAACCCGACCCAGGCCAATCTCGACGGAGACGCGCTGGGCGATGTCTGCGATGCCTGTCCGGCCGACGCCTTGAACGATGGGGATGGCGACACGCTCTGCGGGAACGTCGACAACTGCCCGTCGAACCCGAACTTCAACCAGGCCAACCTCGACGGAGATGCGCTGGGCGACGTCTGCGATCCGGACGACGACAACGACGGGCTGGCCGACGGCGTCGACAACTGCCCGCGCGCGGTCAACCCCGGCCAGGCGGACGGAGACGCGGACGGCGACGGCGATGCATGCGACAACTGCTCCGGCCTGGCGAACCCGGGACAGGAGAACGCCGACGGGGACGCGCTGGGCGACGCCTGCGACGGGTGCCCCGCGGACGCGGGCAACGATGCGGACGGCGACGGCGTGTGCGGGGATCTCGACAACTGCCCCGCCCTCGCCAACCCGACGCAGGCCGACATCGACGCGGACGCGGCGGGCGATGCGTGCGACCCCTGCCCGACCGATCCCGACCCGGACGGCGACGGCGTCTGCAACGACGAGATCGTCCTGGTTCGGGAATCGGCAGAAGGGGAAGAGCTTCTGGTCTCGTTCGGCGCCCTGAACGACACGCAGCTCGTCGCGCAGGGCAGCTCGATGCGCTACCTCGGCAACACGGCCGACCCCGGACTGGGGCTCGGCTGGACCGCCCCCGGTTTCAGCGACACGGCCTGGACGCTCGGAGTGTTCGGCGTCGGGTACGAAGCCGGAACGGGCGCGCAGAACCTGCTGCAGACCCCGGTCGGCGTCGGCACCAAGTCGGTGTACACGCGCTCGACGTTCCTCGTCTCCGATCCGTCGTCGATCGACGGACTGTTCTTCGGCGCGGACTACGACGACGGGGTGGTGGCGTGGATCAACGGGGTCGAGGTGTATCGATCGCCCGGAATGCCGGCGGGGGGGCCGGCGTGGAACGCGTCGCTCAGTCCCCACGAGTCGAGCAACGGCACGGCGCCGCGCTACGAGCCGCAGGTGGACATCTCGACGGCCGGCATCCCGGCGCTGGTGAGTGGCACCAACGTGCTGGCCGTGGCCGTGTTCGACGCGAACGAGCCGGCGAGCGACCTCGTGCTCGTCCCGCGGCTGTCCGCCAACTGGGTGCCGACGATCCGCTACCGGGCCAACGCCTCCGATCCCGGGATCGGAACGAGCTGGACCGGCGAGACGTTCGACGATTCCGCATGGACGCCTGGCTTCTACGGTGTGGGCTACGAGACCGCGGTAGGCGCGGAGAACCTGCTCCTGTCGCACGTGGCGCCGGGAGTCGCCTCGGTCTTCACGCGGGCGCGTTTCACGATCCAGGACGTGGCGGCCGTCCGGGACGTGTTCCTCGGCCTCGACTACGACGACGCGGCCGTGGTGTGGGTCAACGGCGTCGAGGTGCTGCGGACGCCCGAGATGCCCGCCGGCCCCCCGGCCTGGAACACGAGCCCGACGGCCACGCACGAATCGAGCAACGGCATCGTGCCGCTGTACAACCCGTTCCTGGACGTGAGCGCGACCGTGCTGCCCCTGCTGCACAGCGGGATCAACGTCCTGGCGGTGGGGGTGTGGAACGAGACGCCGGCCACGTCGACCGATCTGGTGCTCGTGGCGCGTCTGTCGATCAACCGGAACGCGCCGACCACGATGTCCTACCTGGCGAACGCGACCGACCCGGGTCTCGGGACCGCCTGGATCCAGCCGGGGTTCAACGACCTGCCGTGGCCCAAGGGGGCCTATGGCGTCGGCTACGAGAGCGCGGTCGGCGGGGGTGCGGACGGGCTGCTCGAAACGACCGTCACGCCGGGAGTGTTTTCGGTGTACACGCGCGCTCGATTCAACGTGGCGAACCGCGCCGCGGTGTCGCGGGTTCTGTTGGGAGTCGACTACGACGACGGCGTCCTGGCCTGGATCAACGGCGTCGAGGTGTTTCGCTCGGCGGAGATGCCCGGCGGAGCGCCGACATGGAACGCGAACGCGAACCTGCACGAATCGAGCAATGGCACGACACCCGACTTTCGCCCGATCCGCGAGGTGACGGGACCCGCGCTCCCGGTCTTGCTGCAGGGGGCGAACGTGCTGGCCATGGGCGTGTGGAACAACGGCGCGCCGTTCTCGAACGACCTGGTGCTCGTGCCGCGCCTGTCGATCAACGGCTCGACGGCCGACAACTGCCCGGACGTGGCGAATGCCGGCCAGGCCGACGGCGACGGCGATGGAGCAGGCGACGCGTGTGACCTCGATGACGATGCCGACGGCGTGTTCGACGTCGTGGACAACTGTCCCGCCAAGGCGAACGCCGACCAGCTCGACGCGGACGGCGACGACGTGGGAGACCGGTGCGACAACTGCCCGACGCTGGTGAATACCGGGCAGGGGGACGACGATGGCGACGGACCCGGAAACGCCTGCGACAACTGCCCGACCGTTGCGAACCCGGGCCAGGAGAATGCGGACGGCGACGCGCTGGGTGACGCCTGCGACCCCGACGACGACAACGACACGGTCGACGATCCGCTCGACAACTGCCCGCTCACGGCGAACACCGGGCAGCAGAACGCCGACGGAGACCCGTTCGGCGACGCTTGCGACTGCGCTGCGGCCTCGGCGATCGTCTGGGGCCGGCCGGGCGAGGCCACGACGCTACGGCTCGCCCACAACCGCGGAACCGGGATCTCCTCGCTCACCTGGAGCGCCCCGGCGTTCTCCGGCACGACCGCGCCCTTGGTCTACGACGTCCTGCGCTCGCCCGTGCCCTCGAGCTTCGTGGGCCCGGCGACCTGCCTCGAGTCGGACGGCACGGACCTGCTGGCGACCGATGCCACGACCCCACCGTCGGGGACCCTGAGCGCCTTTCTCGTTCGCGCGCAGAACGCCTGTCCGGCCATCGGGTCGGGGAGCCTCGGCTCGAGCTCCGCGGGCGTGGAGCGGCCGGGCCGGACCTGCCCGTAGCCCCGGACCTGCGGTTGTTTCCCCGCGGCGATTCGACTATAGTGACCCGCCTTTCGGCAGGACCGTCGTAGCGTATCCAGGCGGCGCGCAGCGCGCGGGCAGAGGTTCGGCATGGCGGGCAAGCGGTTCTTGGCGGTGACAGCGGCGATCGGGGTGATGCTCGGCGCGGCGGGGTGCACGAACTCCGACGTTCTCGAGTCCAGCGGATCGACGCTGCGGGTGAACGTGGTGATCGCGAACTCTGCGACGCGCTTCGACGAGGCGTTCTTCTTCATCCGTCAGATCTTCGTCGAGCCGACCGATCCGCTCCCTGCCTCGGCCTCGAACGAGCCGCTCGCGCTGATCAACCCGCGCGACGTAATCGAGATCAACGCCAACCAGGAGGGGTTCCAGTTCGACATTCCGGTCAACCTCGGGACCGGACCCTGGCGCGTCACGTCGATCCGCCTGGACGGCTTCTTCTACGAGGACTTCGATCCGCCGGCGTCCGAGGCGACGTGCGACGAGTACGTCGCGCGATGGGCCCCGACCGAAGCAGTCGCGGACCTGACTGCACTGGGCAGTGACGCCGTATTCAACATCGTACCCGACACCATCAATCAGTTCACGATCACCATCGACCACGCGCTCTTCCTGGCGGCATTCCAGGATTCGTTCCTGTGCTTCCCGCGCGGCGTCCTCGGCTGCGGCGACGCGTGGTGCCTGTATCCCGACCCGAGCGATCCGCTGTTCAATCCCGCGGCGCTCTTCCTCCTGGCCCCGCAGTACCTGTCGTTCGAGTGATCGAATCCCGAGCGACTCGCGTTCTCGTCGCCGCTCTCGGCGCGGGGCTCGGGGTGCTCGGCTGCACGACGGTCGAAGACCCGGTCGTGCGCCAGATCGGGACGGCGATTCCGTTCCTGACCGACTCCGACCTGCGGACCCAGCCGGTCACGAGCGATCCGAGCCAGCGTACGATCCAGGTTGCCCGGTGGAACGTCACGCGGGCGGACCTCGAGCTCGACGGCGTGGTGACCGATCTGACGTTCGGCGAGGAGTGCACGTTCACCGACACTGCGCTCGTCACGACGCGCGGCACGGGCGCCTGCGCGAGCGGTTTGGTCATCGGCTCGGGGCTCGCGACACGCCCAGTCACCCTCGCGCTGACGCTGGTGATGACTGTGCGGCGGGCCGAGCCGCTGCTGCTGCCTCCGGCGGACGATTACGACGGGGACGGCGTGGCGAACGCGGCCGACAACTGCGCGCTGATCGACAATCCGGACCAGGCGTCGAGTCCGGGGCTCGACTTCGGCGATGCCTGCGCGGTCCGCGTGTCCTTTGCCGGCACCATGTTCCTCGACAGCGACCGCGACGGTGTCGCGGACGTGTTCGACAATTGCACCTACGTGGCGAACCCGCTGCAGGAGGATACGCAGGGGGTCGGCGGCGACGGCATCCCGGATGGCATCGGCAACGCCTGCACCGAGCAGGTGGCGATCGTCCGCGTCGGCGGGAACGAGCTGATCGAGCTGAGCCTCGGCCCCGAGGATCTGATCCAGCCGCAGTTTCGCGCCACGTTCCTGACCGTGGATTTCCGCTCCAACAGCGCGCTCTCGTGCAACTGGGCCGCGAACACCTGCGACCTCGACCCGAGCGCGATCGACTTTTGTCTCCAGACGACGGCGATCGGCAGCTGCGGCTGACCGCCTGGCTAGCCCTGCGAGCCGCGCCGGCGCCGCCCCGCCTTGGACTTGGCCCCGTGGTGCTCGAACAGCGAGTCGAGGAACGCGGCGAGGGCCGCGGGATCGACCGGCTTGGCAAAGCAGCGGGTCGCGCCGCACTCGAGGATCCGGGCCTCGATCTCGATCGACGGGTAGGCGCTCATCCCGATCACGACCGTTCCCGAGGTCTCCGGATCGGCCTTGATCGTGCGGCAGGCTTGAAAGCCGTCGATCCCCGGCAGGCGCAGGTCGAGCACCACCGCGTCCGGTCGGAACGTCACGACGAGCCGCCCTGCCTCGAAGCCATCTCCCGCGGTCAGGACCTCGTACGGATTCGTCCGTGTCGCAAGGTGCTCGGCCAGCATGTGCCGCACACCCGGCTCGGCGTCGATCACGAGGACCTTGACGCGCCCCGAGCCGTCGCGCAGCTCCTCCGGCAGAGGCATGCCGCTGTCGCGCATGAACCGCACCAGGTCCTCGCGGCGAATCCGCCTGTGGCCTCCCGGGGTGCGGAACGCCGGCAGCCGCCCGGCGTTGACCCAGTTGATGATCGAGAGCGGCGAGACATGGCACAACCGCGCCGCCTCGAACGTCGTGAATACTGGCTTCCGACTCATGCGAGCAACCTTAGCTTTTTTAACAATTGCAAGATGCGATCAATATCGGTCACGCAACTGAAGTTGTCAAGCAAGCGGCGGGCGCCCGCGCCGCGTCCGGTTCAGCCGGTGAACTTGTAGCCGACGCGATGGACGGTCACGATCCACGCCGGATGCTCGGGTCGGTCCTCGATCTTCTTCCGCAGCTTGGCCACGTGCATGTCGACGGTGCGGGTCAGGGGAGCTTCGTCGTAGCCCCAGACCGCGTCGAGCAGACGCTCGCGCGGCAGGACCTCCCCGCGGTGCTCGATCAGGAAGTGCATCAGCTTGAACTCGCGGGGCGACAGGGGCAGGTCCAGTCCGTTCTTGCGCGCCTCGGTACGCTGGAAGTCGATCTCGACGTCGCCGAACCGGTAGCGCTCGAGACCGGTCGGGAACGCCGCGCTGCGGCGCAGCACCGCCTCCACGCGTGCGATCAACTCGAGGAAACTGAAGGGCTTGGTGACGTAGTCGTCCGCCCCGGTCTTCAGACCCAGCACCTTGTCGATCTCCTGGCCGCGCGCGGTGAGCATGATGATCGGGACCGACACCCCGTTGCGCCGGATCTTGCGACACACGTCGAGGCCGTTCATCTTCGGGAGCATGACGTCCAGGATCACCAGGTCGTGCTGGCCGTCGCTGGCCAGGCGCAGCCCCTCGACACCGTCTCCGGCCATGCGGACCTCGTACCCTTCGTAGGCAAACCCGTCGCGCAGCGCAACCGCCATCGCTTCGTCGTCTTCGATGACCAACACGCGCGGCATCAGGCGCTCTCCGCCCCGCGCGCAACGTCGACCGGCGCCGGCATCGTCGCCCCGGCCGGGGCGGCCGTCGCGGCAGGCAGGTGCACGAAGAACGTGCTCCCGCTGCCGGGAGCGCTCTCGACCCGTACCCGTCCGCCGTGGGCTTGCGCGATGTGGCGCACGATCGCGAGGCCGAGCCCGCTGCCGCGCACGTCGTGAACCAGGCCGGTGCTCACGCGATGGAAACGCTCGAAGATCTTGTCCTGCTCGTCGCGCGAGATGCCGATCCCACGATCGCGGACCGACAGTACGACCTCGCCATCGGCCTCGTCGATTCGAACGAACACCTCGGTTGATTGGCCCGAGTACTTGGCCGCGTTGTCGACCAGGTTGGCGAGCGCCTGGGCGATCGCGTCCCGGTCGGCGTGGACTCCGGGCAGGGGCGTGTCGGGGCTCTCGACCACGAGCCGGAACCCCTGGTGTCGCAGGCGGACCGCCAGGGATCGCAGGGTGTCGGCTAGCGCCTCGCGCAGGTCCAGGGTCTCGAACTCGTAGGTCTTGGCCCCGGACTCGATCTTCGAAAAATCCAGGATGTTGTCGATGAGCTGCGTCAGTCGCCGGCTCTCCGTCTCGATGTACTCGCCGTACTCGCGGATCTTCTCGTCCTGCCGAACCCGGCCGAGCCGCAGGAACTCACCGAACACCCGGATCGAGGCGATCGGCGTGCGCAGCTCGTGGGACACGTTGGACACGAAGTCCGACTTCATCTGCGACAGCCGCAGCTCGCGGGATGCGGTGCGCAGTGCGAGCACGACGCCACCGAGCAGGACGACGGCCAGGAGAGCCGAGAGCGACATGTTCAGGACGAAGTTCGATTGCGCCCACTCCTCGGCGGTCGTGTGTCGGCTGCCCAGCATCAGCTTCCAGTCCGAGAACAGGAACGCCAGCGGGCGGCTGACTTCCACGGTCCCCGCGGGCTCGCCGGCCTGGCCGAGGATCACCCGCCCACGCCCGTCCCGCACCGTCACCACGAGGTTCTCCTGCGCTCGACGGTCGAAGAACTTGGGCAGCGCCATGTCGATCGCGCGGGGAAGCACGCTCGATTCGAAGAACCGGTCGTCCACGACCATACCGGCGACGCCGACGATGGCGCAGCCGTCGTCCGACAGCGGGTTCATGATGATCCGATTGTCGGGATCGCGTTCGTCGACCGACAGCGCGTGGCTCTCGAGCACGCCGCCCTTGTGCAGGGTCGCCTTCCAGGGAGCCAGAGCGACCTGGATCGCGCGCGAGGTGCGCGGATCGTCGGGAAGGCCGGTCGCCCCCGTTGCCGGATCGAACACGACCAGCAGGGCCTCGCTGCGCTCGGGCCACGACTTGTAGGCGAACAGGTAGCGCGCCCCCTCGACCTCCTTCTTGCGGAAGTAGCTACCGATCGTCTCGGGGTTCGGAGTGGCGAGCAGGGATTCCGGGACGTTGAGCGCACGCTCCGCCTGCGCGCGATAGAAGTACTCGACCCCGTTCGAGACCGCCTCGAGGTAATTGCTGAGCCAGGCCTTCTGGGCGATCGCCGACGTCCGCTCGAGGTGGGCGAGCCACCGATACTGCAGCGCGAACAGCAGGCCGAGCGGGACGAACACGGCGAAGAAGCCGAGCCACAGCGCCCGGTTGCGAACCAGGGATCGGGTCATGGGCAGGTTCACGCCTGGATGATACGTGGCCCGATTGCGCCCGGGTTCCGCGTTTACCTCGGGGTTACCGTGGCGACAACTTTTTACGTTCCGCTAGATTCGTCTTACTTACGTCTCGACAGTGCCCGTCGACACGAAGTATCTTTCGATCCGGATGGACGGATCATGACATCGCTCGAGCGGATCTCGGTCCTGGCGGATGGACTGCGCAGCCGCGTCCTGCTGGCGGTCAGCGGAGGCGAGCTGACCGTCAGCGAGCTGTGCGAGGTGCTCGACCTGCCGCAGAGCACCGTCAGCCGTCACCTGAAGATCCTGGCCGACGCTGGCTGGGCGACGAGCCGTCCTGAAGGGACACGCAGGCTCTACCGGCTCGCGATCGACCCGCCGGACGGCGCAGCCCGTGGTGTGTGGGACCTGACGCGTGGCGAGGTCGAGAGCTCTCCGGCCGCGCGACAGGACGCGCTGCGCCTCGTTCGCGTGCTGGCCCACCGGCGCGAGCGGTCACGCGAGTTCTTCGCCGCGGGTGCGGAACGCTGGGAGCGTCGTCGCGAGGAGCTGTTCGGTAGCCGCTCGCCGCTCATCGGCCTTCTGGGCCTGCTCGATCCCGGGCTCGTCGTGGCCGATCTCGGATGCGGCACGGGCGCAGTCGCCGAGGCCCTGGCCACGCTCGTGCACGAGGTCGTTGCCGTCGACGATTCGGAGTCGATGCTCGCCGCATGCCGTCTTCGGCTGGCCGCGCACCCCAACGTCCAGATCCGCCAGGGACAGCTCGAGGCGCTCCCGCTCGAGCCGGCGAGCGTCGATGCAGCCACGGCGATCCTGGTCCTGCACCACCTGCCCGATCCGGCACGCGCGCTGGGCGAGGTGGCTCGCGTGCTGCGACCCGGAGGCCGCCTCGTCGTGGTCGACATGCTGCCCCACGACCGCGACGAGCTCCGCCGTGAGATGGGCCACGTGTGGCTGGGCTTCGGCGAGGTGCAGGTGCGTCGCCTGGCCGCGACGGCAGGACTACGACTCGTGCGCTTCGCCGCCTTGCCCGTCGACGTCTCGTCGAGTGGCCCCGCGCTCTTCACCGCTCTGGCGATCGCTGATCGAACAACCCACGAAACCGAGGAGAGGAAGTCATGAAGCCAGCCGTCAAGGAACAGGTCGATCCGTTCGAGGTCGCGCGCGCCGCGGACCGGGAGCCGTTCCGCGTCGCCGACCTGGGCCTCGCCGAGTTCGGCCGCAAGGAGATCCGGCTCGCCGAGCAGGAGATGCCCGGTCTGATGGCCATCCGCGCCCAGTACGCGAAGACGCGACCGCTCGCCGGGCAGCGGCTGATGGGCAGCCTGCACATGACGGTGCAGACCGCCGTCCTGATCGAGACGCTGGTCGACCTCGGCGCCGACGTGCGCTGGGTCTCCTGCAACATCTTCTCGACCCAGGACCACGCCGCCGCCGCGGTGGTCGTGGGCCGCGAGGGGTCGGGTGGCACGCCGGCGCGGCCGCGCGGAGTCCCGGTGTTCGCCTGGAAGGGCGAGACCCTCGAGGAGTACTGGTGGTGTACGCGCGAGGCCCTGTGCTGGCCCGACGGCTCGGGGCCGACGCTGATCGTGGACGACGGCGGGGATGCGACCCTGCTCGTGCACCTGGGAGTCGAAGCCGAGCGGGCCGGTAGTGTGCCCGAGTTCCGGCCCGACGCGGACCCCGAGGAGCTGGGCGTGATCTACGCGCTGCTGACGGCCGAGCTGGCTCGGGATCCGTCGCGCTGGACCCGCACGGCCGAGCGAATCCTGGGCGTCAGCGAGGAGACGACCACCGGGGTCAACCGGCTGTACCAGCGGATGCGCAAGGGCACGCTGCTCTTCCCGGCGATCAACGTCAACGACTCGACCACGAAGCACAAGTTCGACAACATCTACGGCTGCCGGCACTCGGTGATCGACGGGCTGAACCGGGCGACCGACGTGATGCTCAGCGGCAAGCTCGCGGTCGTCTGCGGGTACGGCGAGGTCGGCAAGGGCTGCGCGCAGGCCCTGCGCGGCCAGGGTGCGCGCGTGGTCGTGACCGAGATCGACCCGATCTGCGCGCTCCAGGCGGCGATGGAGGGGTACGAGGTCGCCCGCGTCGAGGACGTCGTCGAGATCGCGGACGTGTTCGTCACGGCCACGGGCAGCTACAGCGTCTTGACCGTCGAGCACATGGCGCGCATGAAGGACAAGGCGATCGTCGGCAACATCGGGCACTTCGACAACGAGATCGACATGGCCGGGCTGAAGCGAGTCCCGGGGATCGAGCGCATCCCGATCAAGCCGCAGTACGACGAGTGGCGCTTCCCGGACGGCCACAGCGTGATGGTGCTGGCCGAGGGCCGGCTGCTCAATCTCGGTTGCGCCACGGGGCATCCGAGCTTCGTCATGTCCGCGTCGTTCAGCAATCAGGTGCTGGCGCAGATCGAGCTGGCGACGAACCACGCGGCGTATGGGCGCGAAGTCTACCGGCTGCCGAAGAAGCTGGACGAAGAAGTGGCACGGCTGCACCTGGACAAGCTCCGTGTCCGGCTGACCCGGCTGACCCCCGAGCAGGCGGAGTACCTCGGGGTACCGGTCGAGGGGCCGTACAAGCCGGAGCACTACACGTACTGACCCGGCCGGTCGAGTGTCGGGCGCAGCCGAGTGGTACCCTGGCGGTCGGCGATCGGGACCACTGGGAGGACGCACGTGGGCATCCGTGTCGGTCTGATGGGGCTCGGCCGGATCGGGCGCAACCTGTTCCGGATCCTGTACGGCCGCACGGACGTCGAGCTCGCGCTCGTGTCGGACATCGCCGAGCCGAAGTCGCTCGAGTACCTGCTGCGCTTCGACACGATCCTGGGGCGCTTCCCGGACGAGCTGCGGCTGCGCGAGGGGAGCTTCTACGTCGCGGGCCGGCGGATTCCGCTGCACGTCGAGACCGCTCCGGGCGACGTGCCGTGGGACGACCACGGCGTGGACATCGTCGTCGAGGCGACGGCGCGGCCGCGCGGCCGGGCCGAGCTCGAGCGGCACCTGGCCCGCGGAGTCCATGGCGTGATCCTGTGCGCGCCGCCGCGGGAGCGGCCGGACGCGACGATCGTGATCGGCGTGAACGACGATCGGCTGCGCCCGAGCGATCGGATCGTATCCAATGGATCGTGCACCGCGCACTGCGCCGCCCCGGTGATGCGGATCCTGCACGACGCGTTCGGGATCGAGCGCGCGTTTCTCAACACCGTCCACGCCTACACGAACCAGCAGCGCCTGGCCGACGTGCCAGCCGAGGACCTGCGCAGCGGCCGGGCCGCGGCCGAGAACATCATTCCGCAGACGACGAACGCGGCGCAGGTCATCGAGGAGCTGATCCCCGAGCTCGCCGGACGCATCACGGCCCTGGCGATGAACGTCCCCGTGCCGAACGGCTCGGTGGTCGATCTGGTGTGCTGGCACGAGCGGCCGGTGACCCGCACCGCGATCCACGAGGTGGTGCGCAGCGCCGCCGCGACCGCGCGGCTGCGCTCGATCCTGGACTTCGAGGAGGACCCGATCGTCTCGGCCGACATCGCGCGCAGCCCGTACTCCGGGACGTTCGACGCCGAGGCGACGATGGTGCTGGGCGAGCGCGTCTCGAAGACGCTGACCTGGTACGACAACGGCTGGGGCTACGCGCACCGGGTCGTCGACCTGATCCAGCGCATGGCCGCGCTGCGCGGGGGGGCGTCGTGAGCGCCATCCGAGTCGGGATCAACGGCTTCGGTCGCATCGGCCGGAGCGTCTTCCGCATCCTGGCCGACAAGCCGTCGGTCGAGGTCGTGGCGATCAACGACCTGTACGACAACGAGCAGCTGGCCTACCTGCTGGCGTACGACACGGTCATGCGCACGTTCGAGCGGGACGTCCGGGTCGACGGCGAGCAGCTGGTCGTCGGCGGGCGCAGCGTGTCCATGACGAAGTTCCGCGACCCGGCGGAGATCCCGTGGGGCGCTCTCGGCGTCGACACGGTTGTCGAGTCGACCGGCGTGTTCCGCGCGCGGGAGCCGCTCGAGCGGCATCTCACGGCCGGCGCACGCCGTGTCATCCTCACCGTACCCGCGAAGGATGAGATCGACGCGACGATCGTGATCGGCGTCAACGATCGTGACCTCAGGCCGGAGCACCGCATCGTGTCGAACGCTTCGTGCACGACGAACTGCCTGGCCCCGGTGGCCAAGGTCCTCGACGACGCGTTCGGGATCGAGACCGGCTTCGTGACCACCGTCCACGCCTACACGAACGACCAACGCCTGGCCGACGTGCCGCACAAGGACCTGCGACGCAGCCGTGCCGCGGCCGAGAACATCATTCCGACGACGACCGGCGCGGCGCGGGCCGTGGGCCGCGTGCTGCCGCGGCTGAAGGGCCGGCTCGACGGCATGGCGATGCGCGTGCCCGTGCCCGACGGCTCGATCGTCGATCTGACCTGCCGCCTCGAGCGCAAGGCGACGCGCGAGCAGATCCACGCCGCGATGCGCGAGGCGGCCGCCGGCCCGTTGCAGCGGATCCTCGAGTACAGCGAGGCGCACCTGGTGTCGAGCGACGTGATCGGCAACCCGCACTCGTCGATCTTCGACTCGCTGTGCACGCGGGCCACGGGTGACGGCTGGGCCAAGGTCGTCGCCTGGTACGACAACGAATGGGGCTACGCCAATCGCGTGGTCGATCTGATCGAGCGCATCGGCGCGTAGCGCCTCGTTACGCACGAGCGTCCCACCCACGAGGAGGAAGAGCGCGTGAGCGAGACTGGGGTGTCGATCGGTCCGAACGGTGAGCGCTTTCCCCTGCCCGGCCCGGCCGAGCACGCCGCGGAGCGCGCGCGCTTGCACGCGCTGGCCGCGGCGCAGCGCGCCGAGGGCCGCGAGGTCGTGGTCGTCGTGGGGCTCGGCTTCGTCGGCGCGGTGATGGCGGCGGTCGTCGCCGACGCCGTGGACGGGCAGGGGCGGCCGAGCAAGTTCGTCATCGGCGTGCAGCGCCCGAGCCCGCGCAGCTTCTGGAAGATCCCGCTGCTCAACCGCGGTCTGGCCCCGGTCAAGTCCGAGGATCCCGAGGTCGACACGATCATCGCGCGCTGCGTGCGCGACAAGGGCACGCTCGTCGCCACCTGGACCTACGACGCCCTCGAGCTGGCCGACGTGGTCGTCGTCGACGTGCAGTGCGACTACCTGAAGCGCACGCTGAACGACTGCCGCCAGGGCACCGCGGACATGGAGGCGCTCGAGCAGTCGATGGCCGTGATCGCCGAGAAGATCAGGCCCACGGCGCTGATCCTGATCGAGACCACGGTGGCCCCCGGCACGACCGAGCAGATCGCCTACCCGATCATGAAGAAGGTGTTCGAGCGTCGCGGGCTGGCCGACGAGCCGCTGCTCGCCCACAGCTACGAGCGCGTGATGCCCGGACGCAACTACGTGGCCTCGATCCGCGACTTCTGGCGCGTGTGCAGCGGAGTCAACGCCGAGGCGCGCGAGCGCGTGAGCCGGTTCCTGTCCGAGGTCCTCAACACGCGCGACTTCCCGCTGACCGTGCTCGACCGACCGATCGAGTCCGAGACGGCCAAGATCGTCGAGAACAGCTACCGCGCGACGATCCTGGCCTTCGTCGACGAGTGGTCGTTGTTCGCGGAGCGCAACGGTGTCGACCTGAAGAAGGTCCTGGAGGCGATCCGCGTCCGGCCCACGCACTCGAACATCCTGTTCCCCGGCCCGGGCATCGGCGGCTACTGCCTGCCCAAGGACGGCGGCCTGGGAGTTTGGGCCTACCGGCACATCCACGGGTTCGAGGACGACATCTTCCGCATCACGCCCCTGGCCATCGACGTCAACGACACGCGCGCGTTGCACGCCGCGCAGCTCGTGCGCGACGCGCTGCGCGAGATGGGGCAGCCGGTCGCCGCCGCGGAGGTGCTGCTGCTCGGCGCCGCGTACCGCGAGGACGTGGGCGACACGCGCTACAGCGGCTCGGAGCTGATCGTGCGGCGCCTGGCCGAGATGGGCGCGGAGATCCGCGTGCACGACCCGTACGTCGAGCACTGGTGGGAGCTCGAGGCTCAGGCGTCCTACCCGGCGACTGGTCAGAGCAAGGCGCGGTTCTTCCACCGGCAAGAGCGGCTCGCGGACGTGCGGGTCGAGCCGGACCTGCAGGTCGCGCTCCGCGGCGCGGACGCGCTGGTGCTCGCCGTGCGCCACCGGCAGTACCTCGATCTCGATCCCGACGCCGTCGTGCGTGCGGTCGGCAAGCCGTGCGCCGTCGTGGACTGCTTCTGCATCCTCGACGACGCGCGCATTCGCCGTTACTTCGAGCTGGGCTGCGAGGTCAAGGGCATGGGCCGCGGGCACATCCCGCGGATCAAGGAGAGCACCCGCCCTCGAGCGCGAGACTGAGCGGTCCCCTTCCAGCGACGGCTTTTGGCCCGAAGTACTGGATCGCCCCGGGGTAGAGGTACGCGTCCTCGATGGCCCAGCGCTCGCGCTCCGCGGCGAACGCGTGGAACACGGGACCGTCGGTGCGGACGAGCGCCTTGCCGATGACGGGCACGCAGCGCCCTTTGCGCAGCTCCATGCCGAGGAGCGAGGCCAGCGGAACGGCACACGCGGTCCAGCGCTCGAGCGGCCCGGCCAGGCCCTGCACCGCCGCGACGTACCCGGTCCGGCCGAACGCCACGAGCGTCGCGGCGACATGGCCCAGCGCGTACGTGTAGTCGGCATCGAAGTTGGACGGCGCGGCGCACCGACCCTCGTAACCGAAGAAATGAGCCTGCGCGCGGAACGTTCCGGGGAACTTGCCCTCCGCCTTCCACGCACCGATCCGCGCCGCGACGCCCTCGACGAGCAGCGCCTCGGTGTCGATCTTGCTCACCTGGACGTTGCCGTGGGCGTCGCGATCGAGCAGCAGCTGCTCCCGGATCCGCGGCGGAAGCGCGTCGAACAGCGAGCGTTGCGCGATCGGTAGTCGCTCGCGCACGAACGCCAAGCGCTCCGCGAGCGTGGTCTCCGGGCTCGCATCGCCCTCTCCGTGCAGCGCGGCGTTCAGCTGGTTGATCAGCGCGCGCATCTCGGGCACGAACTCGATCAGGCCCTCGGGGACGAGGCACAGCCCGTAGCTGCGTCCGGCCTCCGCGCGACGGCGGACGACCCGGGCCACGAGCTCCACGACCTCGGCGAGCGTGTGACCGCGCTCCTCGACCTCCTCCGCGATCAGCGCCACGTTCGGCCGCGTCCGCAGCGCGCACTCGAGGGTCACGTGGCTCGCGCTCCGACCCATCAGCCGCACGAAGTGCCAGTACTTGCCGGCGCTAAGTGCGTCGCGGGCGATGTTGCCGATCAGCTCGGCGTAGACCTTGGTCGCGGTGTCGAAGCCGAACGACGCCTCGATCCCGCCGCCCTTCATGTCGCCGTCGATCGTCTTCGGCACCCCGACGACCGCGGTGGCGAGACCGTGATCCAGGAAGTGCTCGGCGAGGGTCGCCGCGTTGGTGTTCGAGTCGTCGCCGCCGACGACGACCAGGCCGTCGAGCGCGAGCGCGCGACAGGTGGTCCGGCAGGCCTCGAGCTGCTCGGCCGTCTCGATCTTGTCGCGGCCCGATCCGAGGAGGTCGAAGCCCCCCGTGTTCCGGTACGGATCGACGACCGCTCGCGGAAGGTCGCGGTGGCGGGAGTTCAGGATGCCCTGGGGCCCGCCGAGGAAGCCGATCACCGCGGATGCGGGCTCGAGGCCCGCGAGCGCGTCGACGAGCCCGGCGATGACGTTGTGCCCGCCCGGCGCTTGACCACCGCTCAGCACGACGCCGACGCGCAGCGGCCGGCGCGGCGCAGGTCCGCTCCCCGGAACGACTCGCACGGCGGGTCGGCCGGACGTGCGCGGGAACTGCTCGCGAATGGTGGCGTCGGGTGCGCCCGCTTCGCGCTCCTCGATCCCGACGCGAGCGATCCCGTCGCGCAGCGCGGCCGGCAGCTGCGGCCGATAGGCCAGTCGCGCCTCTTCGAGCGGCGAGATCATGGGGCGGCGATTATAGTCCAGCGCCGGATGGGCTATGCTCCCGCTTCCGTCGAGGGACCCCAGGAGATGGCAAACGAGCGAGCGAGCGATCTGTTGCGGCGTCTGAGCCTCGCCGCCGGCCCGCCGGGCGCAGAGGACGAGGTCCGCGCGCTCGTCCGGGAGGCGCTCGGCGCGATCGGGCCCGTGCAGCACGACCGGCTCGGGAGCGTCGTGTGCGAGAAGCGTGGCTCGGCCGATACGCCGCGCGTCCTGCTCGCGAGCCACCTCGACGAGGTCGCGTTCCTGGTCCAGTCGATCGCACGGGACGGGACGCTGGCGCTCGCGCCACTCGGGGGTTGGTGGAGCCACGTGCTGCTCGGCCAGCGCGTCGACGTGCTCGCGGCCGCAGGGCGCCGGCCGGGCGTGATCGCGGCCAAGCCCCCGCACCATCTGGGCGCCGAGGAGCGCAGGCAGCTCCTGCCGCTCGAGTCGATGTACGTCGATCTCGGAGCGTCGACGCGCGCCGAGGTCGAGGCTCTCGGCGTCCGCATCGGTGACCCCGTCGTTCCCGCCGCGTCCTTCGTCGAGCTGGCCGTCCCGGGCGTCGTCAGCGGCAAGGCCTTCGACGACCGGGTGGGTGTGGCGCTGATGTGCGAGGCGCTGGCGGGCCTCGCCGGGCGCCCGCACGCCAATACCGTCGTGGGCCTCGCGGCTGTGCAGGAAGAAGTCGGCAGCCGCGGCGCCCGGACCGCCATGGAGCTGGCCCGTCCGGACGTCGCGCTGGTGCTCGAATGCTCACCGGCCGACGACTTCCCCGGTCAGGCCGACCCGCAGGCGCGCCTGGGGGGCGGGCCGCAGATCCGCTTCAGCGATCCGACGGCGCTGGCCAACCGCCGACTCGTGCGGCTGCTCGAGGACGTCGCGCGCGCGCACGACATCCCGATCCAGCTCGCGGTTCGCCGGACGGGCGGGACGGACGCTGGCCCGATTCACTGCAGCGGCTCGGGAGTTCCGACCGCCGTGATCGGCGTGCCCGCGCGCTACATCCACAGTCACGTCGCCGTGCTGCGGCTGGACGATCAGGCGCGGGCGCTGGCCCTGCTGCTCGCGACGATCGAGCGGCTCGATGCGGCTTGCGTCTCCCGTCTGACCGAATTCGGGACCGACGCGTGACACGCCGCAGCGCAGCAATCGCCGGCCTGCTCTTCCTCTTCGGGTGTGAGCCCTCTGGACCCGAGGGTGTCCCCGAGGAAGCGATCCGGCACAACACGCTCGGCACCTCCTACCTGGGCCAGCAGAAATGGCCCGAGGCCGAGGCGGCGTTCCGGCAGGTGCTCGAGAGCAGACCCCAGGACGCGATTCCGCTCGTCAACACCGCGATCGCGCTGGTCCAGCGCGCGAGCCCGGACGAGGCCGCGGTGCTCTTCGAGCGTGCGCTGGCGCTCGAGCCCGACGAGCCGCACGCTCACTACGGCCTCGGACTCCTGCGCAAGAACCAGGGCGAGTTCGAGCTTGCGGCACCGCACTTCGAGGCGGTCGAGCGGATCGACCCAGCCGACGTGCTGACGCAGTACAACCTGGGCACGGTCTACGCGCGCATGGGCCGCGAGGCCGACGCCGAGACGCGCTTCCGTCGCGCGCTGGCCCTCGACCCCACGCACGTGTCGAGCCTGTATGCGCTCGGTCGCCTGCTGCTGCAGCGCGGCGATTCCGAGGAAGGAACGCGGCGGATCGAGGAGTCCCAGCGCATCCGCGAACGCTCGGGGCTCGACGAGGCGGTCGGCATGCAGTACGGCGAGCAGGGGCCCTACGCCCTGGGGGTCGACTATCCGAGCGACGCACTCGCCGCGCCCGCGGCCGCCGCCATCGCGTTCGAGCCCGGCGGACGTGCGCCGACGGGCGCGACCCGCCCGCCGCTGGCCCGGACCCGGCTCGGCGCTTCCGGGCGCGCGGCCGCCCTCGTCGCCGCTCGAGACACCGTCTCGGTGGTTCCCGCGTCCGGGACGGCCGAGCCGGTGCTGCGGGTCGCTGCGGGGCCGATCCTCGCGCTCGCCGCGGGCGACGTCGACGACGACGGCACGCTCGAGCTGCTCGTGCTCGCCGGTCAGAGCCCGGCGCGATTCTCCGTCCACCGCGCGGAGCCCGGGGGCGAGCGCTTCGCGGCCGCCGACGGGGCATGCTTCCCCGACGGAGGCCGACTCGAGCTCGATGCCGCACCGACCGCGGCTGCTCTGACGCTCGGGGACCTCGATCACGACGGCGACCTCGACCTCGTGGCCTGCTGGGCCACGGCAAGCGCGTCGGGCTGCCGCGTGGGCACGAACGACGGGGCCGGGAGGTTCACGCTCCGCCCATCCGAGCAGCATGGGTTCACCCTGCGCGCCCCGGGCGCGAACTTCCTCGACGCGATCGTGTCGGACACGGACAACGACCGCGACGCCGACCTCGTCCTCGGCGAGCCAGCCGGCGTGCATGTCCTCGCGAACCAGCGAGACGGGACGTTCGCCGACGTCAGCTCGGCAGCCGGGCTCGCCTCGAGCCGGGGTGAGATCCGCGGGCTCGCGATCGCCGATCTGGACAAGAACGGGTTCATGGATCTCGTGCTCGCAACGAGCCAGGGGATCGCCTGGAGCAAGAACCAGCGCGGCATGTTCGAGACCGCGGGCCTGGCCGGCCGGACGACGCCGGTCTCGGCGGTCGCCATCCT
>Ga0180085_1000144_pt1 | contig 23995 bp, 20 predicted proteins | sample EasRiv730_16_10D_FD_123013 | JGI IMG/M metagenome (GOLD analysis project Ga0180085, IMG submission 123013) | Soil microbial communities from meander-bound floodplain in the East River, Colorado, USA - East River metaG ERMLT730_16_10D | ecosystem: Environmental > Terrestrial > Soil > Floodplain ... | reverse complement strand
TCCCGAGGGCCGAGAGGCCGAGGCCCGGCGCTTGCCACAGCTCCCCGAGCCAGACCGCGCCGCCGAGCAGCAGGATCCCGGCCACGACCGCATTCCCCAGGATCGCGTAGCGCAGCACGGCGGCGACGGTCCCGCGGGCCAGGCCGGCGCGGCCGGTCGCCATCGCCGTGGCCACGAGCCGCACGGCGGCGAACTGCACGCCGAGCGGCGCGGTCGCGGCGCCGACCGTCACCAGGCTCAGCGCCAGACCGTAGACGCCGAACACCTCCTGCGCGAGGACGCGCGCGAGCAGCGCCGTGGCGACGAAGTTCGCCGCCATGCTGAGCACTCTTCCGCCGAGCGCCCACAGGCCCCCGGCCAGGAGGCGGCTCCTAAGCGACTCGGCCACCGCTCTGCGCCAGCGGGAGATCGTCGGGCCACGAGCGCCCGGGCTCGCGCGGCGGCACGGCCCAGGCACCCGACGACAGCAGGTCGGCGGTCGGGGAGAGGCCCGACAGGCGCCGCCGCTCGAGGTCGATCCAATCGAGCCCGTTCATGAGCGTCTGCCGTGGACGCGCGAGCGCGGCCGTCTCGGCCGCGGCGCGCGTGCGGTAGAGCAGCGCCTGAGCCCGGCCGTTCCAGGCCGGCGAGAGGCGCGCCATCGTGCGCAGCGCCAGCTCCTTGGCCCAGCCGCCGCGATCGAGCACGCGCACCACGCCGCGCGCGAGGCGCGCCGCCCGCTCGGGCTCGGGTGCCACGGCGAACTCCGCACGCAGGCCACAACGCGCCGCTTCGTGCGTGAACACGGCACGCCACGACCACTGCGGACGGTTGAACAGATCGTAGGTTCCCGGCCGCTCGCGACCCGCGGCGATGCTCAAGACGGCGTCGGCCAGCGTCGCGGTGTGGACGGTGTTCGACGGGCGATCGATGCGCGGCACGAGCACGGGCGGCCGCGTCAGGTGCTCGCGCATCACGCGCGTGATGTTCTGGTGCTCGCCGCACACGTGGCCCAGACGCAGCACGTAGACCTCGCGCCCCGCACGGCGACCGGCGCGTCGCGCCGCGCGCTCGCCAGCCAGCTTCTCGCGGCCGTACGCGTTGCGCCAGCGGATCCGTGGCCCGGGGCGATGGTCGCCGTACACCTCGATCGTGCTGCAGTGGATGATCCGCGCTCCGGCGGGAGACGCAAACGCGGCGTTCTCGGCCAGCGCGCGGTTGATCCGCCGGGCCTCGCTCGGCCGGCCGGCCACGCTCGCCAGCGCCAGGTTCAGCACCACGTCGCAGTCGCCGAGGAGCGCGGGCGCCTGCGCGGGATCGGCGGCCCGCCCGTGACGGCAGGGCAGGCCGTGGTAGCGCAGGAACGCCGAGCCGAATCGATTGCGCGCGATCGGCACCACGTCCGCGCCGCGCGCGCGCAGGATCAGGCACACCTCGGCCCCGACCTGGCCGTTCGCGCCGAGCACCGCGATCCGCGTCATGCCGGCTCGCGCGCGAGCAGCGCGTCGACCAGGCGCGTCGTGAGCAGGCTCGTCGAGGCGCTGATGCGGCTCGGCGTCCCGCGCTCGACCCCGTCGAGGAACTCGCGCCACTCGAGGTGGAACGCCTGGTAGGAGGTCGTGGCGGCCAGTCGCTCCTCGGCATCGAGGCCGAGCGCCAGCCGCGAGCCGTCGCGCAGCATGGCCAGCACGGCCGAGTCGGGGGAGAGGCCCGCGGAGACCGACGCGCGCTCGAACTCGAGCGTGACGCGGTCTTCCTGGGGACCGAGCCAGCTCACGCAGAACCGGGTGGGGACGCCCTGCAGGTCGAGCGTGGCCGTGGCCTCGCGGTCGGTATCGGCGTCGAACACCACGTCCTTCGAGACGATCTCGAACGCACTCGCGTCGGTCAGGTGCAGCGCCAGGTCGAGCAGGTGGCAGCCGATGGCCCACAGCACGCCGCCGCCGTGCGCGCTCGCGCGGTCCTGGAAGGTCGTGTCGAAGCCGGACTTGGCGGCGCGGCCGCCCTCGGCGACGCCGAGCGCGAGGAGCGCGCCGAACGGTCGAGCTGCGACCGTGCGCCGCAGGATCGTGGTGCTGCGGTAGAAGCGGCGCATGTACCCGCAGGCCAGACGGTGCTCGGGGAACAGGGCGGCGAACCGTTCATGGTCGTGCGCACCGATCGCGAACGGCTTCTCGGCCAACACCGCCGTGCCGCGCTCGGCGAAGGCGCGGAGGTAGCCCTCGCGAGCGTGCGCCGGAATGCCGAGCAGCGCGACATCCGCCGGGGGGAGCTGGCCCGGGCTCGCGGCGCCCGCGACGGCGTGGATGCCGTAGTCGCGGCCCAGCGCGCGCGCCCGCTCGGGCGCGGCGTCGGCGATCCAGGCCACCCGCACGCCCGGCAGCCCGAGCAGCACCGGCAGATGGATGTCGCGGACGATCTGTCCCGCCCCGACGATCCCGACCGTGCGCTCCGTCACGCCGCGAATTCTCCGCTTCGAAGGACGCGGATCGTAGCATGCGGGGTCAGGTCTCGGGGTCAGGTCCCGCGCCTGCTAAACTACGATCGAACCCATTGGGCCGTTAGCTCAGTCGGTAGAGCACCAGCCTTTTAAGCTGAGGGTCGCTGGTTCGAATCCAGCACGGCTCACCAGGACTCCCGCGGCGCCCGCGACGGCGATCGAGCGCAGGAAGCGCTCCTCGCGGTAGCATGGGTCGCTCGGTCCAAGGAAGAGCAGGGAGAACGGACGTGGCCGCGGAATCTCTGGTCGGCAAGACCGTCTCGCACTACAAGATCACTCGGCCGCTGGGCGCCGGGGGCATGGGCGTCGTCTACGAGGCCGAGGACACGCGGCTCGGGCGCAGCGTGGCGGTGAAGTTCCTCTCGGAGGCGCTGCAGCAGGACGGGCCGATGCTCGAGCGGTTCCAGCGCGAGGCGCGGGCCGCGTCGTCGCTGAACCATCCCGGGATCTGCACCGTGCACTCGATCGAGCAGCACGAGGGGAAGCAGTTCATCGTCATGGAGCTGCTCGAGGGGCGTACGCTCGCCGAGCGGATGGGCCGGACGTTCGAGATCAGCGAGCTGCTCGACATCGGCATCCAGATCGCCGACGCGCTCGAATCGGCGCACGCCAAGGGGATCGTGCACCGCGATCTGAAGCCCGTGAACCTGTTCGTCAGCCCGCGCGGCCAGGTGAAGATCCTCGACTTCGGTCTGGCCAAGATCGAGCGCGCGTCCGCGGCCGGCGACGAGACCGTCTCGGACACGGCGACCGCGCGCGACAAGCGCGCCGACCTGACGGTCGCGGGCACGGTGCTCGGCACGGTGCACTACATGTCGCCCGAGCAGGCGCGCGGGCTGCCCACCGACGCGCGCACCGACCTGTTCTCGCTCGGCGCGGTGCTGTACCAGATGGCCTCGGGCGCGCTGCCGTTCCAGGGCGACACCCAGGCGGTGGTGTTCGAGGCGATCCTCAACCGGGATCCGCGGCCGCTCGCGGAGGTCAACCCGGCGCTGCCGCCGGCGCTCGGGCCGATCCTGGCCAAGGCGCTCGAGAAGGACCGCAACCTGCGCTGCCAGACCGCGACCGAGCTGAAGACCGATCTGCTGCGCCTGAAGCGCGATTTCGACTCGGGCCTGCGGCGCACGGCCGAGCACGGCTCGGTCGCGGACTCGGGCGAGCGCAAGGCCCAGCGCTCGGTGGCCGTGCTGTACTTCGAGAACCTCTCGGGCGCCAAGGAAGACGCGTATTTCCGCGACGGCATCCCCGAGGACATCATCACCGAGCTGTCGAAGATCAAGGGACTGAACATCTTCTCGCGCACGACCGTGCTGGGTTATCGCGACAAGCAGGTCACGGCGGTCGAGATCGGCAAGCAGCTGCGGGCCGGCTGCGTGCTGACGGGCAGCCTGCGGCGCGCGGGCGAGCGGCTGCGCATCAACGCGCAGCTGATCGACACCCAGACCGACTTCCCGCTGTGGTCGGAGCGCTACGACCGGGAGATGAAGGACATCTTCGAGGTGCAGGACGAGATCGCGCACAAGATCGCCGAGGCGCTGCGTGTGACGCTGACGCCCCAGGAGCAGATCGAGCTGGCCGTCAAGCCGACCGAGAACCTCAAGGCCTACGATCTCTATCTCAAGGGCAAGAGCTACGCGCGCAGGCTGACGCGGCAGGACTCGGAGTTCGCGCTGCAGATGTTCGAGAACGCGGTGGCCGAGGATCCGGAGTTCGTGCTGGCCTACGCGGCGATCGCCAACGTCTGCGCGATGTACCACTACAATTACGACAAGCAGGCGACCTGGATCGACCGCGCGCGGGCGGCCTCGGAGAAGGCGGTGGCGCTGCAATCGGAGCTCCCCGAGGCGAAGGTGGCCCAGGCCTGGATCCTCTACGCCCGGGGCGAGTACGAGGACGCGCGGCGCATCGTCAGCACCGTGATCGCGCGCAAGCGCGACACCGAGGGCGCGTACTACCTGCTGCTGCGCTCGTTGTTCGCGTCGGGCCAGTACCAGGAGATCGCCAACATCGCCGACGCCGCGGTCGAGGCGAGCGGCAGCGACTACAACGTCTACATCCCGATCGGCAACGCGCTCTCCGCGCTGGGCAAGCAGGAAGCGCTGCGGAACATGCGCCAGCGGCAGATCCAGGTCTTCGAGGCGCACCTGCGCGAGGTTCCGGAGGACGCGCGCGCGCGGATCCTGCTCGCCGGCAACTACGCCGACGAGGGCCGCGCGGAGGACGCCATGCGCGAGGTCAACCTGGCGATCGTCCTGCGCCCCAACGAGGCGACCGTGCTCTACAACGCCGCGTGCACGTTCTGCGCGCTGGGCCGCAAGGCCGAAGCGCTCGACGCCCTGGCCAAGGCCTGGCGCGCCGGCTTCCGCGACGCCGACTGGGCGCGCCGCGATCCCGACCTGACGGTGCTCCACGGCGAGCCCGAGTTTGAGCGCCTGTACCAGGTCAAGAGCTGAAGGGGGAAGCGCGGTGACCGTTCCTGAGCTCGTCGCCCGATTCCCCGAGATCCCCCAAGACCTCCACGGGGAGCCGATCCTCTCGCGGTTTGCGGGAGTGTTCGGCGACCTGCTGCAGGCGGCGCGCACTCCGAGCGCGTGCGCGACCCAGCACGATGCGGCCAACCACTACTACCTGAAGCTGATCGGACCGCTGTCGATCTACGGCTACGGCCTGGCCACCCGCGAGCAGGTGCTCGCCGATCTGCAGGAGCTTCTCGACCGCCATGAGGCGGACCCGCAGAATTTCGCGGCAAGCCTGCTTCCAAAGGACACGGCAGACCGCGAAGTTCGCGGTCCGGGCTGCGCTTGAGCGGGATCGAAGCGGTTCTGGCCTATCACGAACGAACCAAGCACCACCCACACCGCTACGCTCGCTCTCTCGGATACCTGGACTGGGATACGCAGCCCGACCCGTTCCGGAGGTACGACGGGAGCGACCTCCTCCTGCTCGATGAAGTCCCGCCGACACCGGAGCCGCTCTACGACAGGGTCTTCTGTCCCGGCGCGACCGAGCCGCGGCCGGTGGACCGGCCGAGCGTGTCCCAGCTGTTCTACGATTCCCTGGCCCTGTCGGCATGGAAGGAGGCGGGGAACGCTCGCTGGTCCCTGCGCGTCAACCCGTCGAGCGGCGACCTCCATCCCACCGAGGGCTATCTGCTGGCGGGGCCGATTCCCGGCCTCGCGGACTCGCCGGCGCTCTATCACTACTCTCCGTTCCACCACGCTCTCGAGCGGAGAGCTCGGCTCGCGAGCCGCGACTGGCTCGACCTGAGCCACGATCTTCCACCCGGCGCGCTGCTCGTGGGCCTGACCTCGATCCACTGGCGGGAGTCCTGGAAGTACGGCGAGCGCGCCTTTCGCTACTGCCATCACGACGTCGGTCATGCCATCGCGGCCATCGCACTGTCCGCCTCGGTTCTGGGCTGGAAGGCCCACTTGCTCGAAGGGTGGACCGACCGACAGCTGGCGGTGCTGCTCGGCGTCGCCGACCAACGGGGTGCCGAGACGGAGCATCCGGACTGCCTGCTCGCGATCTACCCGACCGGTCGCGTCGTTCCCTCTCGGCCTGCTGCCGATCTCCTCGCGCGCCTGTCCCGCGTCCCGATGTCCGGTGAGCCGAACCGGCTCAGCCCGGAGCACCACGCGTGGCCGGTCATCGAAGAAGTTGCCGAAGCGAGCACCCGCGCGGAGCCGCCCCCGGAGACGTACTGGGAATCTCGGCAGGAGCAACCGCCTCATCCGCCCACTCGATCACGCGAACTCTCGGCCCGTCCGATCATCCGACAGCGCCGAAGCGCAGTGGCCCTGGACGGCCGGACGAGCCTGGGCCGTGAGGCCTTCTATGGAATGTGCGAGAGAGTCCTGGCCAAGGCGGGTCGCACGCCGTTCGAGACCCTCCCCTGGAAACCCGCGATCCACCTCGTGCTGTTCGTGCACCGCGTGGACGGGCTCGACCCGGGGCTCTACGGCCTGGTTCGCGAGCCCGAGGCCGTGGACGGTCTGAAAGCGGCCCTGCGACCGGATTTCGCGTGGTCCCGACCGGCGGGATGCGCGGATGACTTGCCGCTGTTTCGCCTGGAGCAGACCGACTGTCGCGAGGCGGCGCGGGATGTCTCCTGTCACCAGGAGATCGCCTCGGACGGGGCATTCGCGTTGGCGATGATCGCCGAGTTCGAGCCGGGCTTGCGCGAGTACGGGGCGTGGTTCTACAAGCGGCTGCACTGGGAGGCCGGTGCCATCGGTCAGGTGCTTTACCTGGAGGCGGAAGCGGCCGGGGTGCGTGCGACCGGGATCGGCTGCTTCTTCGACGACGCCTTGCACCAGGTTGTCGGCCTGTCCGGTCGTCGCTACCAGGACCTGTATCACTTCACGGTGGGCGGAGCGGTGGACGATCCGCGCTTGAAGACGATCGCGGCCTACGCCCACCGCGCGGCGTCAGCCTGACGACCACTGGATGGCCGGCGGGCGCACCGAGGCGCAGAGCGGCATCCCGTCGGACGCAGTGAGGTCGACGCGCCCCACGAGGACTCCCGAGCGGAGCGCCGACGCCAGCACCGTGGCGGGAACGGCGTCGAGCCGTAGCTTCGCTCGGCGAAACATCGCCGCGTGCGCGTTCTCCTTTCGCCCGATCCAGGTGAGATACAGGAAGCGCTCCTGAGGCGGGCCGTTGACGGGTCGACCGCGGAACCCGGGCCTGCCGTCCGGTCGCCGGACGACCTCGATCGTGGTTTCCCAGATCGCCTGGGGAGCGTCGGCGGGGATCGCGTCGGCGGGGTCGCAGCCGACCTTCTGTGCGAGGCCCACGCGGACATCGCCGTACGGGCCACAGGTCCGGCCCGGGAGCCGTCGGCCGACGATGCGGACCATGACAGCCTGCGGCTCCGGCCGTAGCCCGTCGACGGGAGGCTCGGGAGCGGCGCGTGTCTCGGGAGGGAGCAGCGCTCGGCGGGCTCGGCGATCGCGCGTGACCGACGCCTTCGCCGACAGGATCTCCTCCCGCAGCATGCGTCGTTGAGCGACGGTGCGGCTCTCCCAGCGCGCTCGAGCCGCGGGATCGGTGTCGATCAGGGCCTGCAGCTCGGCCGGGAGCTCCGTGGACGCGATCGTGATCGTGAGGGTGGCCCGATCGCCGACCGACTTGCCGAGCGTCTCGAGCAGATCCCGGCGCAGCTCCACGAACCAGCGGTCGTCGTCCCAGCGCGCCAGGGATCGTCGGCCGATCGGGACGCCGTCGAGGGTCCCCTCGACGGTCGTGGTCGCCGTCAGCTTCCACGCGGCCACGGCCGCGGCCGGAACGACGACGAACGCGGCCAGCTCAGGGTGCATGCGCTCGAGGACGACGTCGACGGTGACCAACGCTACTTCTTGGACTGCGGCGCGACTCGATCGCGGATCTGCGTCAGGGCCGCCAGGTAGGCGTCGGTGCCCTGCAGGATGATGTCCGCGTTGGCGACCGCCTTCTCGGCGATCGGCGTCGCCGCCGCGACACCATCGGCGCTCAGGTCGAGCGAGAGCAACTTCTGGATGTCTTGCAGGTCGCTGAGGAACGGCGGAAAGGCCTCCTTGATCGCCTCGCCCGCAGCCTGCTTGCCCTCGAAGGTCGCCTTGATCTCCGCCTCCCGCGCTTGCATGTGGGCCTGGATCTCGGGGTTGCTCACTTCGGTGAGCTTCTTCTGCCACTCCTGCAGGTACGCGTCGCGCCGGGCGTTCATGTCTTCCACGCGCGCCGTGGCCGTCTTGTACGTCTTCGTCACCCCGTTGACTTCCTTCGAGAAGGCCTTGTAGTTCTTCGAGAGGTTCTCGGAGCTTCCGATCAAAGCGTTGAGCGCGTCGATCGCGCGCTTCACCTGGTCGCGGCCTTTCTGCACTTCCTTGATGACGGCATTGAGGCTGTCGACCGACTGGCTCGACGCCTTCGACTGCGCCTGCGCCGGCACGGCTGCCACGAGTAGCCCGACGACGATCGCCGCCGCGACGGTCGTCGCGATGCGCTTTGCGATCCCGGGGGTATCGATCATGGTCCGGGCCCTCCCTTGGTGTCGCCAGTCTACCGGCCGTGAGCCCGCGCGAGCAACGGCGGCCCCCTTGACGACCGGCGAGGTCGCTTTCGTCACTTCCCGCTCGAATCTTGCAGGTATGATGCGGCCTGTCGTGAGACCATCAGCATTCGGCTTCCTCGTCGCTCTCGTCGTAGCGATTCCGCTTTCGGCCCCAGCTTCCACCGAGGGCCCCGACGGCCCGGTGCTCGATCTGTCCCCTTGGCGAGGTCAGGTCGTGCTGCTCGACTTCTGGGCCTCGTGGTGCGCGCCGTGCAAGCAGTCCTTCCCGTGGATGGCGGAGATGCGCGAGAAGTACCGCGACCGGGGACTGGTTGTGGTCGCGGTGAATCTCGACCAGGACGCGGACGTGGCCGGCCGATTCCTGGCGCAGGTGCAGGGGGACTTCGTGCATCGCCAGGACCCGCAGGGCCGCCTCGCCGAAGCCTACGGGCTGACGGTGATGCCGAGCTCCCTGCTGTTCGATCGCGAAGGGCGGCCGGTCCATCGCCATGAGGGATTCCATCCCGGCGAGGTCGACGTCTACGAGCGTCACATCGTCGAGCTGCTCGACAATCGCGGGCCGGGCACCGCGCTCGCGATCGCTGCCGCGGAGCGCAAGGGGCTGGGCGTGCACCCGTGGCAGCGCGACGTGCTGGCCGACCCGGTGATGCAGCTGATCTGCGATCCGCTCGAGATCGAGCTCGACGACCACATCTACTTCAGCAAGGAGGCTTCGAGCGGTGGCCGCGGGTTCGGCGGAGGAGGCTGCGGATGCAACTAGGCTCTCGCCGCGGGAGCCGGGTCGCAACGTCGCTGTTCGCGGCAACGGCGGCGCTGCTGGGGGCGCCGTCGGGCCCATCCATCGCCCAAGACGCGGACCAGCGCTGGCAGCTCGACACTTCGCTCTCGTACTACGGCGAGCGGGAGCGCGTCAGCGACGTGAGCGCCAACGTGCGCGTGCAGCGTTGGTTCGAGCGCGGCGTGCTGAGCCTGCGTCTGGCGCTCGATTCTCTGACCGGCGCCTCGGCCTCGGGCGCCGTGCCCTCCGTCTTCGCCCAGACCTTCACCAGCCCTTCCGGCAACCGCAGCTACCGCATCGATCCAGGGAGCACGCCGCTCGACCCGACCTTTCTCGACACCCGCTACGCGGTGAGCGGCAACTGGTTGCAGAGCGTGGGAGCCCGGGGCGAGATCGATCTCGGCGTATCAGCGTCGAACGAGTACGACTACTTTCACTCGGGCCTCAACGCGCGCTACAGCATCGGCCTGAATCAGAGGAACACGACCCTCGCCTTCGGACTGGCCTTCGCCGCCGACTCCGTCGACCCGGTCGGCGGCGCGCCCGTTCCGCTCGCGCCCATGCTGCCGCCCGGGGCGACGGGTAACAAACTCGGCGACGATTCCAAGACCGTGGGCGATGTGCTGGTCGGCGTGACCCAGGTGCTCGGGCGGCGGACCCTCGGGCAGCTCAACTACTCGGTGAGCCGCTCCGAAGGATACCTGACCGATCCCTACAAGGTGCTCACGGTGGTCGACCCGGCGACCGGCGATCCTGTGGCCGGTCCGGGCATTCCCTATCTGTACCGCTTCGAGGCGCGTCCCGAGCAGCGCACGAAGCACAGCCTCTTCGCGCAGATCAAGCACCGCCTGGGCCGGCCGGTCGTGGATGTGTCGTACCGCTACATGACCGACGACTGGGGCATCGACTCGCACACCCTCGACTTCCATTGGCGCCAGCCGATCGGCGCACACACGTACCTCCAGCCGCACGTCCGCTACTACCTGCAGTCGGCTGCCGACTTCTACAGGCCGTATCTCCTGGATGGCGATGAGCTGCCCGATCACGCCTCGGCGGACTACCGCCTGGGCGAGCTCGACGGTGTGACGCTGGGCCTGAAGCTCGGCTGGCCCCACGGAGACGGCCGCGAGTGGTCGGTGCGCATCGAGTACTACCGGCAGTCGGGACGCGCGCCGCCCGGTACGGAGTTCGGCTCGCTGGCCGGGCTCGACGTGTTCCCGACGGTCGAGGCAGCGATCTCGCAGTTCGAGTACCGCTTCTGAGCAGGACGCGCGAGACCGTGCTGCGGCTGGCCGAGGGCTACTGGATCGGTAGCTTCCAGGCCATGGCGAGCCCGTGCCAGGTTCTGATGGAGGTCGACGACCGCCGAGAGGCCGAGCGCATCCTGGCGGTCGTCGCCGAAGAGACCTGGCGCATCGAGACGAAGTACAGCCGCTACCTGCCCGACAGCATCGTCCAGCGCATCAATCAGAGCGCCGGTCATAGCGTCGAGGTCGATGACGAGACCGCGCGACTCCTCGACTACGCCACCCGCCTGCACCAGCTGAGCGATGGCAAGTTCGACGTGACCTCGGGCGTGTTGCGCAGGGTCTGGCGCTTCGACGGCAGCGATCGCCTCCCGACGGAACAGGCCGTTCAGGACGTGCAGCGTCACGTCGGCTGGCCGCGCGTGCGCTGGGACGGCCGGCGGATCGAGCTGCAGCCCGCCATGGAGCTGGACTTCGGCGGCCTCGGCAAGGAGTACGCCGCCGATCGTGCCGCCGGCCGCATCGTCGAGAGCTGCGAGGGGAGCTGCCTGGTCAATCTCGGCGGCGATCTGATCGTGACCCGGCCGCGCCGGGGCCTCGAGCCCTGGCGCGTCGGGATCGAGAAGCCAGATGCGGCGGTGCCCGTGGCGACCCGGCAGATACGCCTGACCGCCGGCGGGCTGGCCACGAGCGGAGACGCGAAGCGCTTTCTGCTCAGGGACGGAGTGCGCTATGGCCACATCCTCGACCCGATCACGGGATGGCCGGTACGGGACGCGCCCCGCTCGGTGACCGTGGCAGCGGGCACGTGTCTCGATGCCGGCATGCTGGCCACGTTGGGGATGCTGCACGGCGCCGACGCCGAGACGTTTCTCGAGGCCCAGAACGTCCGACACTGGGTGCTACGCTGATTGCTCAACCTCCGAGCAACTCGATGATCTCCATCGCGGTCGCCGTCAGGGTGGCTCCCGCCTCGTCCGGGATCTGATGGCCGCGCTGGGCTTGGACGGCCAGAACGAACGCCTGGAGCACGCGGCTCGCGGCGACGTCGGCCGCGTTGTCGGGATCCGCCACGACTTGCCGGGCTAGCTCGAGCTTCACGACCAGGCTGTTCTCGAGCCCGGCCGAGAGGTGGAGCGCCTGGACGGCGGGGATCAGCTCGTCGAGCAGCAGCAAGGCGCGCTCGATCGGCACCTCGCACGCGTCGCCGAGGCCGTCGCCGTCCGCGTCGGCCTGCGTGGCGTTGGCGACGGCCGGGCAGTTGTCACAGAGATCGCCCAGCGTGTCCTGATCCAGGTCGGCCTGGAACGGATCCGCGATGCTCGGACAGATGTCGCACGCATCGCCGAAGCCGTCCTGATCGGCGTCGGCCTGGGTCGGATCCGCCACGCCGGGGCAGTTGTCGCACACGTCACCCTTGCCGTCGTCGTCGAGGTCGGTCTGGTCGGGATCCCAGGTGAGCGGACAGTCGTCGATCTCGTCGGCGACGCCGTCGTCGTCGGCGTCTGCGACCGCCGTGCCGAAGACGAACTGCACGCCGACCTGTGCGAAGTATGCGAAGCCGTGGCACGAGCCGCAGTCGGCCGGGTAGTAGGCCTGCGCGTGCAGCGTCAGCGTGTAGTCGCCCGCGGGGAGCAGGCGCCCGAGGCAGATCTCCATCCAGTCGGGGCGGTCGTAGTTGCAGCCGTCGTCCCCGAGCACGTCGTAGCGCCAGATCAAGCCCTGCTCGTCCGAGAACCGGGCGTAGACGTTGTCGTACAGAATGCCGCCACCGCGCGCCGTCAGATTGCGGAACAGGTCGTAGGCCATGGCTTCGTCGGTGTGGAAGTCCAGGGTCAGATCGGCGGTCGCCACGCCGTTCTGCATCCGGCGCACCAGATCCGCGGTGACGGACGCGTCGACGAGGAAGACACCGAAGTCGGTGGATAGCGCGGCGCGGGCATAATCGCCCGGGCCGGCGGCGGAGCCCAACTCGACCTCGAGTGCCCCCGGAGCGGCACCGGGCAGGCTCGCGCTGTCGCTAGTTCCGTTGGCAAAGACGCTGACCGTCCCGGTCTGACTCGTGACGGCGACCGCGGCGAGTACGCCACAGGGCACGCACGATCCGAAGGCCATCGCGAGAAGGAACTTGAACCCCACGCTCCGGACTCGCATCGACCACCTCCGTTGTATGTTGCGGGGTTTAGCACACGGAGGTTCTGGAGCTTCCGCGTCCTCTGCTCCTCAGTCCTTCCTTGACGCGCAGGGCGTTTCACCGGTAACTCCGTGGCAGTGCAGATTGGGGGCGTCGGGACGCGTCCAGGGACGGCGTTCGGGGCCGTCGGGATCGTGGTGTGTGTCGGAGCTCTCGGCTGGGCGGCCAGCGAGGTGTTCCTGTTCATCGCAGCGGTCACACGGCTCGATCAGGTCCTCGTTTACTCGTCGCATCGTGCCGCGATCGCGGCCGCTCTCGACGGGTCCGCGGACCCGAACGACAGCCGCTTCGAGTGGGAGTGTCGCTGGGGCTGCGACGACTTCGAGTGGCTACGTCGCCTACCCGCGGTAGCGAGCACCCGTTGCGCGCAGTCCATGCAGAATGGCGGCGCCTGCTGCCTGTCGACGTTCGAGACAGGAGAGACCGCCGAGATCCACGCGCACCCGCTCGGCCGAGGGCGGTACAAGATCTACTTCTACTCGGCTTTGCTGTGCGAGAACCCCGCGTTCGACCCGTCCGCCCCCGCGAGCCTGGAAAACATGGAGCGGATGCCCTGCGAGGGAGCGTGGCCGTGGCGCTCCGCCTCCACGTCGTAGGCCGCGGTCACTCGATCGGGTCGGGCGGAGTGTCGAGCTTCCACCAGCGCTTGCGCGGCGGGAGCGTGCCCTTGCGGTAGAGCTCGGCGCGCGCGCCGGCGCGTCCCTCGCGCACGAGCAGCCCCGTGCGCTCCTGGACCCACATCTCGACCACGTCGCGCGGCCGGTCCAGCGTGTAGTCGGCGCGGAGCGGGACGGCCCGGGCCATGAAGTCGTGCCACAGCGGACCCGCAGCCGCGGCGCCGGTGAGACCGAGCCTGTCCGAGTCGTCGAGCCCGACCCACACCACGGTCACGACCGAGCCCGCTTGTCCGGCGAACCACGCGTCGCGCAGCTCGGACGACGTGCCCGTCTTCGCGGCGACGTCGACCCCCGCGAGGGCGCCCGACGTGGCCGTCCCTTCCTCGACCGCCGTGCGCAGCAGGTCGCGCACGAGGTACGCGGCGGACGGCTCGGCAGCCCGGTGCGCGGTGACGCGGTTCTTCGATAGCGCGCGGCCGCTCGGCGTATCGAGGAACGTCCAGGCGAACGGTTCGAGGCGGCGGCCGGGGGTCGCGAGCACGGTGTAGGCGCCCGCCACGGCGAGCGGCGAGGTCTCGATCGCGCCGAGCACGAACGACGGCGGGGGAGAGGCAGGCAGGTCGAGCCCGACCTCGCGGAACGTCGCGGCCACGTTGTCGAAGCCGCAGTGCCGTGCGATCCGCACCGCGGGGACGTTGCGCGATTCGGCCAGCGCCTCGCGCAGCAACACCGGGCCGTGGAACTCCTGGTCGAAGTTCTCGGGCTCCCAGGGTCCCGCGGGCAGGTCGATGCGCAGGGGCTCGTCGAGGATCCGGCTCGAGGCGGTCAGCGCGGCCCGCCCGTCGCAGCGATCGAGCGCCTCGAGGGCCACGAACGGCTTCACGACCGAGCCGGGCTGGCGTCGCGCCGAGCGCACCCGGTCGAACGATCCCGCGCGGTCGTCGGGATCGCCGCCCACGTAGGCCAGCACGGCTCCGCTGCGCGCGTCGAGGGCCACGAGCGCGGCCGAGAGCTGCATCGCGCGGGCCTTGGAGAGGCTGCGGCGCAACGCGTCGAGTCGCGAAGCGACCGCTTTCTCCGCAGCCTGCTGCAGCAGCGGGTCGACGGTCGTCTCGACCAGGAACCCTCGCCCCTCCTCGGCGCGGTCCTGCGCCAGGCGCTGGCTGTCGGCGGCGATCCACGAGAGCAGATACGCGGGTGAGGTCACCCCCGGCGAGGTGGGCTTTCCGGCGACGCCCGAGGCGCGCGCCGCCGTCGCCTCGGCCGGCGTAGCCCATCCAAGCTCCTCCATGCGGGAGAGGACCCAGTCGCGGCGCGTGCGCAGGGCGGATGCGTCCTCGAGCGGCGAGAAGCGGTTCGGTCCCTGGATCATCGCGGCGAGCGAGGCGGCCTCGGCGAGCGAGAGCGTCGTGGCGGGCTTCCCGTAATACACGCGCGCCGCCGTGCCGAGGCCGTAGATCGCGATCCCCTCCACGTGCCCGAAGTAGATCGTGTTCAGGTAGGCCTGCAGGATCTCCTTCTTGTCGTAGTCCGCCTCGAGCGAGATCGCGCGCATGGCTTCCGAGGCCTTGCGCCCCACCGTGCGATCGCCGGACAGGTCGCGGTTCTTGATCAGCTGCTGGGTGATCGTGCTGCCGCCCTCGGCGATCTTCCCCTTGCGCAGGTTCTTGAGCGCGGCGCGCGCGATCGAGCGCGGGTCGATCCCGCCGTGCTCGAAGAACCGCGCGTCCTCCGCGGCGAGGACGGGCCGCCACACCTGCTCCGGCAGCCGCTCGAGCTCGATGCGCAGACGGTCGGCGCGCCTGCCGTCGAGGGACTCGGCGAGGATCTCGGGCTCGAGCCACACCTCGCCCTCGTCGAACGGACTCGAGCGGCGGTCGAGCCTCAGCCCCGCGATTCGGCCGTCCTGCAGGTCGAGCCCGATGAGCTCCGCCCGATGATCTGTGCCGTTCGCGCGGCATGCGCGCCGGTAGAACCAGTACACGTCGTTGCCGTGGAAGTACTCCCCGGGCTTCTCCGGGCGCGTCTTGACGCGCTGGTAGTCGAGCCGCTCCAGGCGCTCGTCGAGCGCGAGCTCCGCGACCGTCTTCCCCGGCACGACCGCGAAGGGCGCCGAGAGGACGCGTGTCTCGTTCCGCCCGAGCGTCGATTCGAGCGGCGCGGCGACGGCGGGGGACACGAGGGCGAGGAGGAGGAAGGCGGCTCTGCGCACGAGCCGTATCGTCGCACGCCTACGGCGGGATCGCGACAGGTTGCCCGAGTTCAGACGTGAAACCGGATCACCGCCAGAGTACCGAGCACCAGGAACATCGCCAGAGTGGCGAGCTGCGCCACCTGGAACGGTGGCTCCCTCTGCGTCGGCGCCACGGCATGCAGGGCCGGCAGCTTCTGGAACGCCTGAACGATCAGGACGAAGACGTTGAAGTAGAGCGCCACCACGGCGCCGACCACGTAGATCCAGCGCCACGCGCCGGCGAGATCAAAACCGTAGCGGGCCGGGATGGCCGCCCCGAGCACGATCATCGACAGGATGCCGACGACGTAGGAGGGCTTGAACCCGCGAAAGGGAAAGAAGAACCCCGTCACGCTCGTCGCGACCGTGGTGGCGAGGAACACGGCGGTCCAGCCGTCGAGCCGGTCTGCGGCGAACATCCCGAACAGGACGACGAACCCGGAGACGATGCCGACCAGACTCTCCACGACGTGGAGGTTGGTGTAGAGCCGTAGTCCGAAGCTCACGAGATGCCCTCCTTGGCCACCCGCGAGTATACGGGGGTCCGGGAACAGGATCGTCAGGCTCATGCCCAGAGCGTCGCGACCGAGGGCGGAAGCGCTCGGCGTCGGGCGCGTCGTCGATGGCCCGGTTCCTGCTTCCCACGAGGGGCGTGTCCAGGACGAGTTGCTGCTACGCCCTCGTCGTGCTGTGCACCGCGTCGCTGTCTATGCAGGCCGCGACCTACCGAGTAGGACCGGGACGGCCCCACGCCAATCTCCAGGCCGTGGCCGGGCTGCTCGATCCGGGCGACGTCGTCGAGGTGGACGGCGACACCACCTATCCGGGAGGTGTGGTCTTCACCCGTCCCGGCAGCCCCGAGCAGCGGATCACGATCCGAGGGATCCGCATCAACGGCAAGCGCCCTGTGCTCGCGGGAAGCACGAACACCGTCACCTTTGCCACCCCCGACGTGGACAGTCCGCAGCAAGCCGCGAGCCACTACGTCTTCGAGGGATTCGAGGTCACCGGCGGGAGCTTCCGCTGCCTCTACCATCAGGCCGACGACCTCACGGTGCGCGATGTCCTCGTTCACGACTGCCCCGCGCACGGAATCCTCGGCGCGGACCAGGGGTCGGGCTCCTGCCTGCTCGAGCGTGTGGAGGTTTACGGCTGCGGCTCCGGGACCTCGCAGCACCAGATCTACATGGCCACCGACGAGGTGCACCATCCGGGAAGCGTGTTCCGCATGCAGCTCTGCTACCTCCACGACGCTACCGGCGGCAACAACGTGAAGTCGCGCGCCGAGCGCAACGAGATCCGCTACAACTGGATCGAAGGCGCGCTCTATCACGAGCTCGAGCTGATCGGCCCCGATCCCGGCGGGGCACCGCCAGGCTGGTCGGAGAACCTGGTGCGAGAGGATTCCGACGTGGTGGGGAACGTCCTCTGGCAGCGCAACTCGTTCTACGTCATCCGCATCGGCGGCGACGCGACGGGCCAGAGCAACGGGCGATACCGCTTTGCCCACAACACGATCCTCCCCGGGACGAGCGCCGTGTTTCGCATCTTCGACGGCGTCCAGTCGGTCGAGATGCACAGCAACGTCTTCCATCGCGTCGACGGAAGTGCGCCCAATCTCGTCCGCCAGGCGGAGGCCGAGTGGACCGACGGCGAGCAGATCGCCGGCAGCAACAACTGGACCACCACGGGCACGAGCAACGTTCCCGCACGCTGGATCGGCACCCTGGCCGGGACCAACCCCGGCTTCACCGACCTGGCCAGCAACGACCTCACGCCGGCGCCCGGAAGCCCGCTCCTGCATGCAGCGAATCCGACGCCACAGACGCCTGCGAGCTTTCCGTTTCCGCTGCCGTACTTGCCCCCGGAGAGTCATCCCCGTCCGCCGGATTCGAGACCCTTCGATTGCCACGCCGACATCGGGGCCTACGAGCGACCGCCCGCCGTCGCTACGGTCTGGGGACTGAAGTGGCCCGGCCGTTCCACCCTGGCCTGGCTGCCGACGCCCGGAGCGACCGGCTACGACGTGGTCAAAGGAGAGCTCTCGGTGCTGCGCTCGACCGGTGGAGACTTCTTCCCCAGCATCACCGCGTGCCTGGAGAGCAGCGGCACGGACAGCGCCGCTTCGGACGCGGAGCTCCCAGCCACGGACGAGGGCTTCTTCTACCTCGCCCGATCCTCGCCCGGTGGAACGTACGACAGCGCGTGCCCGAGCCAGACGACGACGAGGGATGCGAACATCCAGGCCTCCGCGCTCGCCTGCCCGTGAGGACGGCGCCCTAGAGCGCCGTCGTGCGCGCCGCGACCGACGTCGCGCCGTGCCGCTTGGCGACGCGCGTGGCGCCGGGTGCCGCCACGCGGGCCGCGAGCGTGCTCGGCTCGCGCAGGTGGCGGACGGCGGCGATGGTGCAGCCGAGCAGCATGGCGAGCGAGCCGATCCACACGAGCGAGACGAGCGGCTTGGTGCTGGCCTCGACCGACAGCACCTGCGTCGCGGGTCCGGTGGGCTCGTAGCGCACCTGGATCCAGCCCTGCTCGACCGACATGCGCTCGAGCGCGAGACGCGCTCCGCCGAGCGCCTCGACCTCGACCGGCGTCGGCGCGAGGCGGCCCTCGACGACTCCCAGCGGGAGCGTAACCGCAGTGGTCCCGTCCTGCCGCTCGATCTCGACGTGGGCCAGGACCATCATGCCGCCGCTCGTGGGCGTGTGGCTCTCGAAGCCACGGAACGTCAGCGCCGCGCCGCCGATCCGCTGCGCGGTATCGCGCGCGAGCTGGATCGTCGTCGGCTCGCCCGTGCTCTCGAGCCCGCCCGGCGCGATGTAGAGATCTTGCCAGATCCCGCGCAGGATGCCCGGCCGATGGAACTCCTGGGGCTTGCCGCTCGTGTAGGCGGCGAACACGGCCAGCTCGGTCCTGTCGACCTTCCCGCCCGCACTCAGGACCTCGACGGCCCAGCGATCCTGCGGGCTCGAGCCTTCGACGTGCCCGGTGAAGGTCAGCGTCCGGCCGAGCACCTCGACCGGTGTGCCGAGCGGCAGGGCCACGCGCGCGGCGACGCCCCAGGCCGAGCTGCCGACGATCCCGGCCAGCATCAAGGCGAAGCCGAGGTGCGCGACGGCGGCGCCCGTGCGCGTGATCCCGGCGCGCGCGACCTCGACCAGGCGGATCGCGTTCGCGGCCGTCGCCGCGACCGCGACGAACAGCACGAGCAGCGGCAGCACCCCGCGCCCACAGGTCCACGCCGCGAGAGCGGTGACGATCGCCGCGACCCCGAGCACGGCGGCCAGCGGGCGGAGGAGGTGCCGCATGGGCCGGCTGGCCCACGCCAGGAGCGGCGCCACGGCGAGGAGCGCGAGGAGGGTGACCGCGATCGGCGCCGTGGCGCGGTTGTAGAAGCCGGCGGAAGGCGCGCCGACCTGGCCCACGAGCCCGGACAGGATCGGCCACGAGGTGCCGATGAGCACGACCGCGCCGCAGATCGCGAGCGCGATCACGCCGCCCGAGAGCGCGAGCGGCCAGGACACGGCGAAGGGCACGCTCGTCCCGGCGATGCGCCGGGCGCGGACGAGCGCGAACAGCATCACGGCCAGCACGCCGCACAGGACGCCGACCAGGATGCGGTGGATATCGCCCGCGGGGAACGAGTGGACCGACACGTCGGCCAGCACGCCGCTGCGGGTCAGGAAGGTCGCGTAGAGCACGAGCGCGTAGCCACCGAGCGCCAGCGCCAGATTGGTGCGGGGCAGCGCGCGGATCGCGCGCTGCGTCACGATCCCGTGGAGCAGCGCGGTCACGGCCAGCCACGGCACGAGCGAGGCGTTCTCGACGGGATCCCAGCCCCAGTAGCCGCCCCAGCCCAGGACGCGATAGGCCCAGATGCCGCCGAGGATGATCCCGCCGCCGAGGCTGACGAACGACACGAGGGCCCAGATCGCGCCCGGCCGCAGCCAGTCCTGCTCGCGGCGCCGCACGATCGCGGCGAGGGCGAGCGCGAACGGCGCGGCCATCGCCGCGTAGCCCAGGAACACGAGCGGCGGATGGCTCGCCATCCACGGGTCCTGCAGCAGCGGGTTCAGGCCGCGGCCGTCGGGCGGCGTCGAGGCGGCGAGGCGGAACGGATCGCCGCTCGGAGCGAGCATCAATCCGAGCAGGACGCCCACGGTCGGCAGGTAGGCCAGCATCGTGACCGCGGGCTCGAACGAGGCGCGGCGGTGCAGGGCGTAGCCCACGAGCGCCGCGAGCAGGGCCCACAGCAGGAACGTACCCGATTGGCCGGCCCAGAACGCCGAGAGCAGGTAGAGCGTGGGGAGATCGCGCGAGGTGTAGCCGACGATGTACTCGAAGCGGAAGTCGTGGCGCAGGATCAGCACGAGCAGGTGCGTGGACGCCACGACGAGCCCGGCGGCCATGGCGTGGTAGGCCAGGCGGAAGGTGCGCTCGGCGCTCGCCGAGCCGCGGGCCCAGCGGAACGCCGCGCCGAGCGCGATCACCGCCGCGAGGAGACTGAGCTTCAGCGCGATGCTTCCCACGACCATGGTTCCCTCCCCGGTTCGCCGGATGGGCAGATTGCAAGACGGTTGCCAAGCCGGACGCGCGGAATTGAGGACAAAAACGGGGGAGATTCGCTGCGACGCCTGCGGGTTATGGCGCAGTGAGGCGCTTGACGTAGATCTGCGAGGCGATCGCGGGGTCGAGAGCCAGCGTGGTCTCGCCGATCAGCAGCACCGTCGCCGGCCGGGCCTGCTGGAGGCGCACCGTGACCGAGGGCAGGACCCCCAGGCTCGACAGGCGCGTCAGCAGCTCCGCGTCCCTGGGCACGATGTAGACGATGCGCGCCGCCGTCCCCACCGGCAGTCGGTCGAGCGGCTGGACCAAGGGCGCGATCGTGGTCGAGAACGTGCGGCAGCACGGGCCCGAGGGGATCGGCTTCCCGTGCGGACAGTGCGAGGGGTGGCCCAGGAACGAGCAGACCGAGTCCGTGACCTCCGGGCTGAGCACGTGCTCCATCACGCACGCCGTGCGATTGATCTGCGTCTCGTCCCGCACCGCCAGCACGTGCGCGAGCAGGAACTCGGCCAGCCGATGGCGGCGGATCTGCCGCGCGGCGAGCGTCCGGCCGGCGTCGGTCATCCGGATCTGGTCGCCTTCGATGCGCACGTAGCCGCGCGCGATGAGCCGATCGAGAACGGTCGCCGGGTCGGGGAGCTTGCTGCCTTCGACGGCGTCCCGCCGGCCGTGCCGCGCCTGCTCGTCGAGCGTCCACAGCTCCTCGAGCAGCTCCTCGACCTCCTGCTCGGCCAGGCCCGAGTAGTGCGTCACCGTTCGCCCGCCGCCCGGCGCCACAGCCGGCGAATCCCGTCGACCACGCGCGAGCTGCGCGGGAAGCCGTAGCCGCAGCTCGGGCAGGCCACGATCTCGCACCCCGCGTTCAGCGGACAGCCGCCGCACACCCGGGTGCCGTGGCTGAACCGCCCGCCGCACAGCGGGCACTGGAACGTCGTGGCCTCGGTCGTCGCGCTGGGCTCGAGCGCGACGAACTCCTCGACGGGCGGCTGGATCGGTCGATCGCTCATGTGAGTGGAATGTGGAACGTGCCGAGCAGCAGGTGCAGCAACGCACCCACGCCGAGCGCGAACGGAACGACGAAGCCCGAGATGGCGAGCGCGATGCGCCAGCCGCGCTCCTTGACGATCATGAAGAAGTTGGCGATGCAGGGCATGAACAGCGTGATCACCACGACCGCGACCAGGATCTGCTCCGGTGCGAGCCGTCCTTGATCGGCCATCGTGTAGAGCCCGGCGGCGCCGAAGTCGCGACGCAGGAAGCCGATCAGGAACACGCCTGCGGCCTCGCGCGGCAGGCCCAGCAGGCCGCCTACGATCGGCTCGACCGCGCGCTCGGCCACGACGAGCCAGCCCAGGCGATCGACCACGAACAGGATCAGCGTGCCCAGGACGAACAGCGGCACGGCCTCCTTCAGGTACCACTCGAGCCGCGCCAGCGTCTTGATCGCGATGTTGCCCAGGCGCGGCACGCGCAGCGGAGGCAGCTCGAGCACGAAGTCGCTGCCGCGCCCGGGCAGCACGCGCGCCGCGAGCGCCCCCACGAGCACGATCACGCCGAGCATCACGCCGAGCCAGATCAGCGCCGCCGTGAGCGAGAGCGTCCCCAGCATCGCCAGCACCACGCTGAGCTGCGCCGAGCAGGGGACGCCGAGCGCGAGGAGCAGCGTGACGATGATGCGCTCCTTGCGCGTCTCGAGGATGCGTGCCGTCAGCGTGGCCATCGTGTCGCAGCCCAGGCCGAGCACCATCGGCAGCACGGCCTTGCCGTTCAGGCCCATGTGGCGGAAGCCGCGGTTGACGATCACGGCCAGGCGCGGCAGGTAGCCCGAGTCCTCGATCGCGCCGAAGGCCAGGAAGAACGTGGTCACGATGGGCAGGATCAGCGCCAGCGCGTAGGTCAGCGCCATCGTGACCACGCCGTACGGCCCGACGAACAGGTCGCGCAGCCAGAGCCACGGCGAGAAGCGCTCGAAGAACGCGATCGCCGCGGGATTGACGAAGCGCCCGAAGACGCCGTTCTCGAGCGCGTCGACCAGCGTGCCGGCCCCGAAGACGCCGACGAACTCGTAGACCAGGAACAGCACCAGCGCCAGGATCGGCAGGCCCCACAGGCGATGGATCGTGGCGCGCTCGAGCCAGGCCGCGATGCGGCGCGTCGAGGGCGCGCGCGAGCCGGACCGTCCGGCGAGGCCGTGCAGCACGCGGCGCGCCTCGTCGGCGCGCGCGCGGTGGACGACGTAGGCCACGGGCTCGTGCAACGCGCGCCGCAGCTCCTGCCGAATGTCCTCGATCGCGGTCAGCGTCGCCGCCGGGACCCGCGCGCGCAGCCACTCGACGAGCGTCTCGTCGCCGGCCAGCACGAGGATGCCCAGCGCGCGCGGCGCCACGTGGGCCGCGGGCAAGAGCGGCACGATCCGCGCGAGCGCCTGCTCGATCGCGAGCGGATAGCGCACCGCGGCCGGGCTGACGCGCGGCGCGGCCAGCGCCTCGCGCAGGCGCGGGATACCCTTCTTGCGCACGGCGATCGTCGACACCACGTCGACGCCCAGCGCCGCGGTGATGCCGGCGGCGTCGACCTCGATCCCGCGCTCGCGCGCCTCGTCCTGCATGTTGAGGCACACCAGCTGCGGCAGCCCCATCTCGGCCACCTGGAGCGACAGTGTGACGATGCGCTCGGGGCTCTTGGCGTCGCCGACGAGCACGACGGCGCCGACGCGCCGGGCCAGCAGCAGATCGCGCGCCACGCGCTCGTCCTCGGAGTTGGGCAGGAGCGAGTTCACGCCCGGTGTGTCGACGAGCTTCAGGTGCCGGCCCGCGAGGTCGAGCGCGCCCGTCGAGATCTCGACGGTCGTACCGGGGTAGTTCGACACGGCGACGTAGCGCCGCGTGAGCGCGCCGAAGATCACGCTCTTGCCGACGTTCGCAGGACCCAGCAGCACCACGTCGCCCGCGAGATCGGCGGGCGCAGGCGGCAGGGGCCCAGGCGCAGGCGTATCCTCGTCGGCCGCGCGCGGCTCGAGCAGGCTCTCGCTCGTGGCGGGCGGGGTCACGCCGAGGCCCCGATCCCGTCGCGCCGGCAGTTCCGGCACACGCCGCGGATCTGCAGGCTGTGCGTCAGCGGCCGGAAGTCGTAGCGCTGGCACACCTCGTCCTGCAGGCGCGCCAGGGAATCCTCGACGAACTCGAGCATCGCGCCGCACTGCACGCACAGCAGGTGCTCGTGGGGCGTGCGGCCGGCCCAGCGCTCGTAGCGCGCGCCGCCCTCGGGCATGGCGTGGCGCCGCAGCAGGCCGAGCGAGACCAGGTGGGCCAGCGTCCGGTAGACCGTGGCGCGCGAGACGCGTGAGCCGGCCGCGCGCAGCGCGGTCACCAGCTCCTCCGCCTCGAAGTGGCCGGGCATGCGCGAGGCCTGGCCGAGGATGGCGATGCGCTCGGGCGTCGCACGCAGGCCCTGCTCGCGCATCCGGTCGAGGAACAGGTGGGGGAGGGGCACCCGGGCTCCAGTTGAGAACGCGTCTCAGTCGCAGGGAGGAGAGTAGCAACGGCAGCCCGGATCGACCAGGGACGAAGAAGGTCCAGAGGGTCCGGAGAGCGGGGGAGCGGGGGGAGCGGGGTCTGACCCCGGCTGGAATCAGGGGCAGGGGAGCGTGTTCCGGCGCACCGTTCCCGAACTCGTCGTGCCAAGGTCGCTTTCGAAGCCGGCCGCGACGCCGGTGACCAGCACGAAGGCAGTCTGGCCGGGGCCTGGGTCCGCGTCCGCGAGAGTGGTCGATGGGAGGCCGCACGTCCGCTCGGCCAGAGCGTTCGAGCCGGGCGCCTGCGTG
>Ga0180085_1000143_pt1 | contig 24073 bp, 22 predicted proteins | sample EasRiv730_16_10D_FD_123013 | JGI IMG/M metagenome (GOLD analysis project Ga0180085, IMG submission 123013) | Soil microbial communities from meander-bound floodplain in the East River, Colorado, USA - East River metaG ERMLT730_16_10D | ecosystem: Environmental > Terrestrial > Soil > Floodplain ... | reverse complement strand
GCGCGTTCCGGAAGAGCTGCAGCCGAGCTATACGCCCCGTGGCACTTCCGACTTCAACGCCCGCCACGAATGGGAATTCCTGCATTCGGAGGTAAGCCGGATCGAACAGGAGGCAGACGACACGGCTTTGCAGTTGCAATTTCGAAGTGAGGCTCTGTCGAAGGTGAAGAGCAGCGCTGACGGAAGCGATGAAAAGGCCGTCAGCAACCAAATCCGCAAAATCCGCACCCGCTGGGTCCGAGATCGCTTGATCGACATTGGCGTCGAGCGAGCCCAGCGCTGGGGATGGCCGAATATCTATACCTTCACAAAGAGCCTGGGCGAGTCGTTGCTCGAAGCGGAAGCGGGCAATCTGCCTGTGAGCATTGCCCGGCCGTCGATCGTGGAGTCTTCAGTGAGCCAGCCGTTTCGTGGCTGGAATGAGGGAGTGAACACCACCGCGCCTCTGTCCTACTTGCTGGGCACTTACTTCCGGCAACTGCCTTCGAACAAGCGCAAGCGATTGGATGTGATTCCTGTCGATCTAGTCTGCCGAGGGCTGACGCTGATTTCTGCCGCCGTCATCGAGAGATGCCACGAAAGGATTTACCAGTTGGCCACTTCGGCAACCAACCCGGCCGACATGCGTCGCACGATCGAGTTAACCGGACTGGCACACCGCAAACACTATCGCTCGTTGGAGGGGCTGGAGCATTGGCTGCGTGCCCGGTTCGACACCATTCCCGTCTCGAAAACGCGCTACACCAATGTCTCTCTGCCACGCTTTCGACGCGTGATCGAGGGTGCACAGAGATTGCTTTCTCCATTGCCAGCTAAAGGGGGAGAGCCGTTGGCCCGCCGCCAACGCGCCCTCGAGAAAGTGCAGAAGGTGATCGATTTATACGAGCCGTTCATTCTCGACAACGAATATTTCTTCGCTGCGGATCACATCAAGTCGCTGGCTCAGGCCCTTCCCGACGAAGAAGTCGATCGCTTCGACTACGATGCAGAAAGGATTGACTGGTACGACTATTGGATCAACTTGCACGTTCCGGCGCTGCGCCGGTGGACTTATCCACTCATTGAAGGGCGGCGCCCGGAAACCGGGCTGCTGCCGAGAAGCTTTAGGTTACACTCGAAGACCAGCCAGCCAGAAGAAACGCCCACGGGAGACTCCCGCGAAGCCGCCTCTGCCACAGAACTTCAGCCAGTTGAACGGGCAGTTGGGGAATAGACCGGGTTGCCTTCGACCCGATCCTCGGCCACGGACGAGTTCTCGGCGCAGGCTGCCAAGGGGAGCCGGGAAGCAATTAGAATGTCGGTTCCCCTCGCCCCAACGGGGAGAGGGGCTAGGGGTGAGGGGCCCGCTACGTTCTGACCGGCCACGTACCTCGGAGCATCGAGCAGGAGCGTGTTCGGCGTCAGGATTACCACTGTATGCACCACTCCCTCACCCCAAATCTCTCTCCGCCTCGCGGGTGGCAAGTGGAGCCGAAGAATGATTGATTCTCAGCCCCATTGGGATTTTGGGGCGCTCAACAAGCGGTCTAGACTCATCCGTCATGGCGATATTCATCACCGGATCCACCGGCTATCTTGGTTCTCATGTTGCCAGTGGCTTGCTGGAAGGCCACGGTCAGAAACTGAATCTCCTGGTCCGGGCCAAAGACCAGCGGTCAGCTGAGCTCAAGCTCTGGCGCGCCCTGCAACTGCATCTGGATTTCCCGCGCTTTCACCACTGGCTCAATTCCAACGTCAGAATCTTTCTAGGTGACATTACTCTGCCAGATTTTGGTTTGCATAAGAGCGACTATGCCACTCTAGTCAGAAAGACGGATTCCGTCTTGCACATTGCTGCCTCGCTGAACCGCAAATCTGAAAAAGCCTGCTTAAACGTCAATTTGCGTGGCACCCTGGAAGTGTTGAAGTTTGCCGGCCGTGTCCTGGCGCAGCACGGCCTCCGGCGCTACAGCCATGTGAGCACTGTGGCGGTAGCGGGAATGCGCAGCAACGAAGTCGTCACCGAAGCCGCCTCCATTGATTGGGAGCGGTCGGACTATGATCCGTATGCCCGTACCAAAAAGTTCTGCGAGCATATGGCCCGGGAACTCCTACCGAACGTCCCGATCACCATTTTTCGGCCCAGCATTGTGCTGGGCGACAGCCGCCACGGCGAGACCACGCAGTTCGATATGGTGAAGGCGTTTGTTTTCCTGGCACGCCGTCGCGTGTTGCCTTTGCGCCCCAATGACCGGCTGGACATCGTCAACGTCGATTTTGTGGCGGACTCGATTGTGACGCTTCACCAGAAAGAGAAGCCGTTGTACGACGTCTATCATCTTTCTTCCGGCGTAGGTGCGCCCACGTGCAGGCAAATTACCGACGCCCTCGCCAAAGCGCGCGGCCGGAGCGGCCCACTCTATGCGCCTGCACTGGCGGGAACTTTCGAGGGAATTGTGAACTGGCTTTCGAACCGGCGCGGCACCTCGGTTGGCCAACTGGCGGCGTTGCTCAAAGTCTTCTTGCCCTACCTGCTGTGGAATACGGTGTTCGATAACCAGCGTGTGGTAGAGGAGACGGGGAAGTCACCTGCCAATTTCACGCAATACGGCTTTCCTCTCTTTGAGTTCTCAAGCAAACATCACTTTACCTATCCCTACCGCGAGTGGCCTGAAGCTGTCGGGAGGTCCGTCTAATGATGGACTTTGCTCTCGGCATGTGGGTCAGCGGACTGATTGAACTCTCCAAGTTGCGTTGGATGCTGGGCGCTGGTGAGGCCTGGCAGCCAGGCACGCCTCTGAAATTGTTGTTTGCGGGATACAACGGCAACCGGAACACGGGCGCGGACGTTCGCGTGGAAGAAATGATCCGCCAGGTGCGGCGTGTGTTGGGAGACGAGCACCTCGATCTCAGCGTCCTGTCCCACAATCTTGCTCTTTCCGAAGGCTACTTCGACCGGACTCGCCAAGTGAAGCTACCGGACGTGTTCCCGCCGTTCCTGTTCCGGGAGATCAGCCAGTACCACGGCGTTCTGGCGTGCGAAGGCTCGATGTTTAAGAGCAAGTTTGCCAACGCCCTGACATCGATGATGATCGGCTCCCTGGGCATCGCAGCAGCCGAGAACAAACTGTCAGTGGGTTACGGCGCTGAAGCCGGGCATATGGATCCCTTGATTCAAAGAATGAGCCGGCGTTATTGTGCGGACTCTTTGGTGATCACTCGGAACGAAGAATCGCAGACAGTTTTGGGCCGGTTGGGTGTTCCCACGGAGCTGGGCACCGACACTGCCTGGACTTTCGAACCGTTGGGATCGGAGTACGCTGAGAAAGTGCTACGCCAGGCAGGCTGGGACGGGCAGACGCCTGTGCTGGGACTCTGCCCCATCAACCCATTCTGGTGGCCAGTGCGGCCTTCCCTGCTCAAGCTGGGCTTACGGTCTTCACTAGGGCTTTATCAAGACAGCCACTATCGGTCCATCTACTTCTTCCGGAATGGGGCGGGGGTCACCGAAGTCTTTCATGGTTACTTGAATGCCTTCGCGGACGGAGTAGAGGCGTTCCGCCGCGATCACCAAGTGTTTCCGGTGATGATTGGCATGGAAGCTCTGGACCGGCGCGCCTGCGAAATCATGGGAAAGCGCCTGGGAGGAGTGCCTCTCTTCATCTCCGACCAGTACGACATGTATCAACTCGTCAGCATCCTGCGCAGTTGTCATCTGTTGGTTTCTTCGCGCTATCACGGCATCGTTACCTGTATGCCGGCGCTTGTGCCGTCGGCGGGCGTCACGATGGACGAGCGTATTCGTAATCTCATGCGCGAGCGCGGCCACCACGACCTGCTGTTGGAGGTGGACGATCCCGAACTGGCAAGCAAGTTGGTCGTCATTCTCAACAAACTGCTCAAGGATGGTGAGTCCATTCGCGACGGCATCGGCCGCACAGTGGTTCGCAATCTGAAGGTCATGGCTCGCATGGGAGTTTATTTCCAACAGCATGTCCAGGCACGCTATCCAGAGTTCCCTGTCCGGACGGGGCGATTGTCCTGGGAAGACTATCTGCCGCCATTGAGCCCGGGGCTGAAGCGCTTGGTTGGTGCATATGAGCCAGTCCTTGCTGCGAAATGAATCTGAGATGGGATTGCTGCGAACCGGGGATGATCGAAAAGAAGGTTGGAGCAAAAGGTGATATGAACTTTCTTGAAGTCATCCTAGGCAACCTGGAAAGAACACCTGAAAAGGTGATTCTCTCGGAAGTCCACGAGAGCGGTCTGGTCTCGACTTCTTGCCGGCAGTTGTGGACAGCCGTCAACCAGGCGCGCTTGGTGTTGCAGGAAGCCGGGCTACAGCGCGGTGATCGTTGCGCACTGCTGGCGCCCAACAGCAGCCGATGGGTCACGATGGATTTGGCCATCATGGCCGAGGGCGGAATTGTGGTGCCACTCTATGCGCGCCAGGCGCCGGCTGAACTGGCGGCGATGATGAAGGATTGCACGCCCAAGCTGCTGGTCTGTGCGGATGACGAGTTAAAACAGTCGATCTTGGCGGTTTGGCCCGATGCTCCCCGGACGCTGCTATATGGTGAAGTCTTTTCCTCCAATGCTGGCAAACAGGTCAGTGTCGGAAACCCTGTGCCTCTATATGCCGATTCACCTGTCGCCATCATCTACACTTCTGGAACCTCGGGCGACGCCAAGGGCGTGGTTCTGAGTGCCGGCAATCTCAGCTTTATGGTCCAGCGCACCACCGCCCGGCTTCAAGAACTCATGGCTGACGTTTCTAAGGAAGGCGACGATCGCGTGTTTCACTATGCCCCGTTCTGCTTCGCGAGTTCTTGGATCTTATTGCTTACGTGCCTGTATAGAAACAATGCTTTGATGATGTCGACAGATCTAAGCAAGCTTTCCAACGAGCTGAAGGTTGCTGCACCGCACTACATCTTAAATGTCCCAGCGCTCCTCGACCGCATACGCAATGGGATTGTGGGTGAACTGAAGAAGAGGGGCGGCTTGGCCCTCATCTTGTTTGAGAAAGGGCAGGCAGCATGGCTCTCGCGTTACAGGGGCGCTAGTGGAGCAGTGGACGTCTTCTGCCTATTCTGTGCGAAGCGACTTGTGTTTCGTAAAATCAGGAATCGTATCGGAACCAATCTCGTAGCTCTAGTTTGTGGCTCTGCTCCATTGACAGAGGAAACGCAACTGTTCTTCATGATGCTGGGAATTCCAGTGCTGCAGGTGTACGGCCTAACCGAAACAACAGCGATCTGTACCATGGACGAAGTCCGTAAATATGCTCCGGGGCGAGTTGGACCTGCGATCACGGGCATTGAGATGAAAGTGGGTGAGAACGATGAGATCCTCGTCCGAGGACCGAACGTCTTTGCTGGCTATTGGAATCGCCCTGACACGACTGCGGAGGTCTTGAAGGATGGCTGGTTTCATACCGGAGACCAGGGGCAGGTTGATGAGAAGGGTAACTGGAAAATCACTGGCCGGCTCAAGAACCTTATCATACCGAGCTCCGGACACAACATTAACCCAGAGCCCATCGAGCAGATGGTTCTGGGAATGCTACCTGAAGCCGAGCATGCCCTAATCGTGGGAAACGGTCGAAAATACCTCTCGATCATCATCACAGGGAAAGTCTCGTCAGAACAGATTGAATCTACTCTTCGTAGAGTGAACCAGGCGCTGCCGCATTACAAACAGATCCGGCGGTTTGTCCGCAGTCCGGAGCCATTTACGGTCGAGAGTGGCTTGCTGACGGCCAATCGGAAACTGAAACGGGCTTTGATCGAAGAGCACTTTCGAAGCGAGATCGAAGCCTTGTACGCAACCTCTGGCGATGCCGAGAGGGAGCGCGTCGCACAGTAGGTTGGACTAGGGACCGATGCCACAATCGTTAGTGAATCGTTTGGCGCATGCCACCATTACGTGGCTGGTGATCGCCCTCGTTCTTTGGACCGGTTGGGGCTGGGACGCTCGTAGTGGGTTCACTGCAGAGCCAGCCCGGCCTGCCTTGCTGCTTGTCTGGTTGGGACTCTGCTGGTATGGCGCTCAGGCCAACACGCGAACAAGTCATGCTTGCGGGAAAAATGAGATTCGGAAACATCGCCAGATTTTTTGGTTTGCGTTGCCGGTGCTGATCGCTTGGTTTGTTTACCTGCCCTATGCGGATCGTCATCAAATTGCGACATCAAGCTCCACCTTTTTTCGATGGCTTGGGTTGGGAATCTTCGGAATTGCCTACTGGTTGCGCATCGAGTCCATCCGCGCTCAAGGGCCGCAGTTTAGCTGTGCTGTTGCGATTCAACAGCAGCACCGGCTAACCACCGGCGGCCCTACCGCTGGATGCGACACCCGGCGTACACCGGCGTCATCGGGATTATCGCAGGCGCATCTCTGGTTTTCGCAAATCCTTTGGCAGCCGTAGTCATGACTGGACTCGTTTGGGTCTGGATGGAAACGCGAATCCGCGATGAAGAGAAGTTGCTGTTGGAAGAGTTCGGGCTCGAATTCAGCCGATATGCCCGACAGACGCGGAAGTTGATTCCGTTTGTGTACTGAGGTCGTGGTTAGGCCAAGCGTTTCTTGGAGTGGTGCGATCAAGCCCCTGGGAGCGCGGGCGTCTCGCCCGCAGTTGGCCGGAGACTATTGGAGCGGCCTCCGGCCGATCTGAGGCGGGCGGGACGCCCACGCTCCCAGGAACGATCAACGTCCACTTGTCGGAAGTCTGACCATTCATGGAACCCTACTCTGGAAAAACCCTGTCGTGGTCGCAAACAGCCGAGACGATTGAGCTGCGACTGCATCACGAACCCTGCAACGAGATCGGTTCGGCAACGCTCGGCGATCTGAAGCGTTTCGGAGAGTCCCTCGACCGGACCGGGCTCTCGGCACGCGCGCTGGTCATTTACAGCGAGCAACCCCAGGGCTTCTGCGCGGGCGCCGATCTGCGCGAGTTGTACCAAGGCATGCAGGCACTGGAAACAACCGCCTTTCAGGATCGCGTCCGCGATTTCTTGCTCGGAATTCATCGCGTGTTTAACCAGATCGATGCCGCTCCGTTGGTCACAGTGGCTGCGGTACACGGTGTCGTGTTTGGAGGAGGCTTCGAACTGGCGCTGACCTGCGATATGATCGTCGCTGATCGAACTGCCCGGTTTTGCTTCCCGGAACTGCGTTTGGGACTCATCCCCGGCTTTGGCGGCATTCCTCGGTTGAAACGCGATCTCGGCAACGGCCTCGTTCGGGATCTGCTCATGACCGGGCGCAGCATCAACGCCAACAAGGCTGCTGCTGTGGGCCTGGTAAGCCAACTGGTGGCGCCTGGAGAAGCCTTGCGTGTGGCACGGGGTATTGCCTTGCAGGCCGCCAAGTTTGATCGCACCGCGGCCACTGCGGCTAAGCAGTTTATCAAACCGATTCCGTATACGGAGCTTCAGGAAGAGATCCGAATCTTCTGCGAACTCATGGGGAAACCCGCCGTCGAAGCGGCCTTGCGCAAGTTCGTAGAAGACAGCGGACCGCAGCCGTATTTGCCGTGACCTAGGAGCTAGGATTCAGATCCCGTGAAATGCTTTTGACCAGCGGTGGAAATACATACTTGCATTACGTCTTCGAATGGGATCCGAACAAGGCGCGGGAAAACCTCCAAAAACACAAGGTTCGTTCGAGCAGGCTGCGGAGGTCTTTGGCGATGCATGGGCAATCTCGATTTTTGATGAAGATCACAGTGAATCTGAAGAGCGTTGGGTGACTTTGGGAAAAACCAACGATGGCAACTTGTTGGTTCTTATCCACACGTTCTTGGAAGTCACCCACCAAGAGTCTAGAATCCGAATTATTTCAGCTCGAAGAGCCAAGAAACAGGAAGTGAGCCAGTACGAGGAATCCAGCGGTGAAGAATGAGTATGATTTTTCCAAAGGCGAGCGCGGCAAATTCTATCGTCCGGGTGCCGAGCTAAGAATTCCGGTGTACCTGGATCGAGACATCGCCACGGCGGTTCAACACTATGCTAGGCAAAAAAAAGTGAATGTGGACGTTTTAGTGAATCGGTGGTTGCGAAGAGAACTGAAGTCGGTGAGTCTATCCCTCAAACAGAAAATAAGATAGCCGAAGCGTGGTCCGGACGAGCCTCCCTGTCCGGCAAATACATAGCTGGTGCAAATGAACGGGAGAATGAAACTGAGCTAACTATGTCGACACCTGATCAAACGCTGCTGCAGTTGATTGATCTCGCCGCCAGCCATTTTCGGGTGCCGGCTTCGGAACTCAATCCGGACGATGACTTCTTCAAGAAGCTGAAGATCAACAGCCTGCAGACTCTGGATCTCCTGACGAAATTGGAGAGCCACTTTAACGTCGAACTCCCCGATTACGAACTGCAAGGCGTGACCGATTTTCGAACCCTCGCCGATCGGATTCAAGCGCGACTGTGACCAGGCACCAGGCTCCCGACCTGTCTCCTTATTCATCCCTGGGCGAAGCACTTCGTGCCGCTTTGGACAAGTTCCAGGAACATACTTGTCTTATCGAAGCCGACCGCGAACGCGAGAATTGCCGGCTTTCTTACAGCGACTTCAACGCAGCTGCGCAAGACATCGCTTCGGCCTTGCAGTCTTCTGGATTTGCCGAAGCCGACCGGGCCGCCATCATCATGTCGAACCAGTCGAAGTGGCTCATCGCGGCGTATGCGGTGTTCTGCTCGGGTGGTGTTCTCATTCCGATCGACTTCAAGCTAACCGCCGCAGAACATTTGGCCCTCCTGGCCCACTCCAAGACCAGGTCTTTGATCGTTGAGTTTCCTATTTGGCGTGCGCTCACCCAGAGCCCGGCGTTCTCCAACCTTTCTGTGGTCCAAGTTCTGGTGACTGAAGCCCCCAAGAACGCTGATCTGAAGGGAGCGCAACGCTGGGAAGACTGCGACAGCACTGCCCCACCGCGCTTCGTCCCGCGCCGACGCACTGATCTGGCGTGCATTGTCTATTCGTCCGGCACTGGCGGCCGACCCAAGGGATGCATGCTGACGCACAGCAACTACCTCGAGCAGTGCCAGTCACTCATGGCCTGGTACCCGTTCTGGCCTGGCGTGCGTTACCTCAGCATTCTGCCGACAAACCATGCCATCGATTTCATGGTCGGCTTCATTGGCCCGTTCGTTTGCGGAGCCACTGTGGTGCACTTGCGCACCTTGCGGCCGGAATATCTGAAGGAAGCTTTTGCTCGTTTCAAGATCACCTATGCAAGCGTCGTTCCTATGGTCTTGAAGGCCATTGAAGGTGGCTTGAGAACACGCTTCAACGAGCTGCCGCCTTTTCGCCGCTGGGTTCTTGACCGGCTCATCACCATCAACCGCCTGCTGACGCGCAGGGAGCCACGCCCGGAGTTGAGCCGCCGCTTGTTTCCGCAGATTCATCAAGCCTTGGGTGGAGAACTGCGTGCCTTGATTACGGGTGGCGCCTTCGCCGAGCCGGCCACGTTGCAGTTCTTTTACGATTTGGGAATCCCGGTCGCCAATGGATACGGATTGACGGAAGCCGGCACGGCAGTGACCGTTAACGATCTCAACCCGTTTCGCTCCGACACCGTTGGCAAGCCGCTACCCGGCGTCGAGCTGCGAATTCTCGATGCGAATGGGGAAGGCATTGGGCAAGTGGCGGTTCGTGGTCCTACTGTGATGCAGGGTTACTGGAACGATCCGGAGCAGACGGCCGAGATCCTGGTGGATGGCTGGCTCCTGACAGGCGACTTGGGGCGACTGGATTCCAGCGGGCACCTGCTCCTTTTGGGAAGGTTGAAAAACATGATCGTCACCGAAGGCGGGAAGAACATTTACCCCGAAGATATCGAAGCCGCGTTTGCCGGATTGGCGGTGAAGGAGTTCTGCGTTTTTGCGGTGAACTACGTCTGGAAACAACAGTCGCTGGCGGGAGAACAGTTGATGATTGTCTTACGACTCGATCCGGGTGCCGAAGTGACGAAGGGCTTGCTGGACGATCTGAAGTCGCGAAACCGGTCGCTGGCCGACTTCAAACGTTTGAGCGGATACGTGGTCTGGGAGGACGATTTTCCACGCACCGCATCCATGAAGATCAAACGTAATGTTTTGGCGGAGCAGATTGCCGCAGGGTCAGCGCGGGAGACCGCATTAAAGGAGTTGTGACCGATGGGGGTAGTACAGAACCTTCGGCACTATGGAAGGTCCGCGCTACCTCTTCGATTCTCTGATGCTCCGCCACAAGGTTCACGCGATCGGGCTTCCCTGATGAAAAACTATCTCGCCATCATCAATCCAGCTGCCGGCGGTGGGCGTTGCGGCAAACTCGCTGCCGGAGCATTGGAGCGACTAAGGTTCCATGGATTGAGTGTGGACGTGGTTGAGACCCGTCAACCCGGTGATGCCACGCGCATCGCGCGCGAAAATTACGCGCAAGGGGTCCGCCGCTTCCTGGCCGGTGGCGGCGACGGAACCAGCTATGAAATCGTCAATGGCCTGTTTCCTCGTGATGCTGCGGATGAGCGTGTGTCATTGGGCTTTCTGCCTCTGGGCACGGGCAATTCCTTCCTGCGGGATTTTGCGGACACAGGAGCGGAGTACGCCATCCAGGCAATCGTTGCCGGTCGTGCCCGCGGGTGCGACGTTATTCGACTCAAACACCGGGACGGAGTTCTGCACTACATCAACCTGATGAGCGTTGGATTCACGGCTGAGGCCGGCGAGTTGACCAACCGTCAATTCAAGCGCCTGGGAGAAGCCGGCTATCTGGCGGCAACGTTGCTCACGTGGATGCGTCTGCATTTCCCTGTCTTCCCTCTCAGCCTTGACGGATCGGCCGAACTGGACCAGCGTCCCTGCACCTACCTGACGTTTTCAAACAGCCGCTTCACGGGCGGCAAGTTGATGATTGCTCCCTTTGCCGACACGGCTGACGGACTGATCGAAGTGACGCGCGTCGGCCCCATTGGACGCTGGGACTTCGCCATGACGTTTCCCAAGATTTTCAGCGGAGCGCATATGCAGCATTCGAATATCTCCCGAGTGCCGGCTCGCCGCGTCGATTTTCAATTGCCCGATTCGGTGAACCTGATGATCGATGGCGAGATTGTTCGTTGCCAGCCACAGACACTCGAAGTGTTGCCATTAGCGTTGGATGTGATGGTTTAGTCTGTGGTACGGGGTACGTGATGCGTGATACGTGAGGCGTCATGGCAGCCCGCGCTGGTCTTCGTCGACCCCGTCATTCTGCTTCACGAATCACGTTTCACGAATCACGTACACCGCTCCTTGGTCCAATCCCGATGAAGGATCTTTATCTCATCCTCCGTAGCATCGTCCTCTGGACCGTCAGCGCGATGCACTTCTTCACCGTGTGCACGTTTCTGGTGCTGCTCGGGATTTTCTTCGACCCGCGCTGGAACGACTGGCCGCAACGCTGGTTTTTTCGCAACATCCTGCGGGTTGCGGGTGTCGGCTTCGAAGTAAAGCGTGCTCCCGGGTTTGATGCGGAACGTACCAGCATCTTCATCTGCAATCACGTGAATCTGTTTGATGCCTTCGTCATTTACTCTGCGATTCCACAGTTTGTGAGGGGACTAGAGTTGGACAGCCACTTCAAGATCCCGGCATATGGCTGGATGATGAAGCGCTTTGGCAACATCCCCGTCAGCCGCGCCGGTGGACCGTCTCAATTCAAAAAGACCCTGGAGCAAGTCCGTTCACACCTCGCAAATGGCATCAGCGTCATCATCTTTGCCGAGGGGACGCGCACGTTGGATGGCCGTGTGGGGCCTTTTCAGAAGGGTGCGTTCGTGATGGCGCACCAGATCGGCGCCCCTATCGTTCCGATGAGCATTTGCGGGTCTTATCAATTCAATCGGAAAGGAAGCTGGTTGCTGCGACCATCCAAGATCACAGTGCATCTGCATGACACCATCGAGACCAGGGACATTCCGAGAGCGGAGGTCAATGCGCTGATGGAGCGGGTGCACGCCATCGTGGCTGCGCCTGTGGAGGCCTCACTGTAGGGCAGGAAAACTCAAACTCTCCCCCTTGCGACCAAAGGGAGCGCTTAAGGGGGAGATTAAGAGGGGGTTGGCCGCCCGCTACTTCATCGCAAATCGCTCCGGTGAAGTGAAGAAAGCGAAAACGGCAAAAATGAGCGTAAAGCCAAGCGAGGTCAGAATGAGGTGTTGAGTATCCCAACCACTGTTAATCAAATACTGAATGAGCGCGGGGTTCTGCCCCTCTCTTTGGAGCGATGCCAGAAACTCCTGGTCGCTGGCAAGCGTGTGTAGGAAAGCCGACAATGGGACCACCATCGTTTCAATCGCCAGCAAGGAAAAGAACCGGGAAATGACGTGAGCCGCGTTGATGCTTAGAATGAAGAGAATCAGATTGGCGAGCCAAACGAGGACTACGGGAAGGGACTCAACCTGAACGAAGAAAGCAGCTACTAGAAAGTAGAACATCCAGACCGAAAGCATCGAAGCCAGGACAGCGATCAGATACTTCATAAGGGAAGTGCGAAGAGTGCAGCTCGAAGTTCTAAGTACAAATGTCGAATCGGCAGGCAGTGGGAGAATGATTAGTCTGGGATGAGCAACTGAAGAACATCGATCGAGCAACGCCGACGATTCAGTGTTCGCACTTCTCTACAGGCCCAAAGTTCGTTTTGCGTAGGCCACGCAACGGCGGATGTTATCGTCTTCAACTGCCAGCATTCTTTGGCTGCTCATGCCGCTGATCTTGGGCAGTGGCTTTGTCCACGCCTTGGACAAGACCGACGTTTTGAACTTCTCGATCTTTGCAGTGTCCCGTTTTTCGTAACTCGCCCAGTATTTGTCGTCCAGATAAGGAACCTTGAGAGGGTCGCGCGTGATCATCTCCAGACAAAACCGAATGTCCGACCGGCTGCGCCTCAACACCTCCATGATCTTGGCAAGGGGAGTGATCCCCTGCCCCAGAGGCACCTCTGACAGCAGAAACCCTTCCTCGGAGGACGCCACGGCCATGTCTTTCAAATGAGTGCTCACAGCATATGGTGCGAGTTTTTCAGCAACCTGCAACGAATCCTCCAGCAGTGCGAGATTGTTTCCAAAATCCACACAGGCACCCAGATACGGACTGCTGACTTTCTTCAGCATCCCGGTCAGTTCGTCGACCAGCCATTCCTTGTGATTCTCAATGCCAATCGTCAGCTTGTGTTGCTTGAGCATCGGTTCTGCCTGAAGCAACACCTGCTGCCAATGGTTAGCAAACTCCTTCCACTTTTGCAGATCTGAGAATTCTTCATACCGCCGTCCGTTGATAGCCACCCGCGCTCGGGTAACACCCAGTTGCTGTGCCACTGAAGCGACGCGGGCAAACTCCTCCGCATCCGCCAGAACCTTCCCTCCCAGTGAAAGTTCCAGGAACATGCCCTTATCTTCGAGTGCACGGCGGACCCGCTTGAGGTAGTCCTCGTCGGTAGAAACCAACTGTGAAAAGGCCATCTGACAGCCGTCGCCGCCAAACGACTTGCACAGATCAATAAATCTTTCCGCAGGAATCGCCGGGCCTTCACCGCCCTGGTCCGCTTGCCGCGACCGGATGGGAAAGGAGGTATAGGCAATTCCCAACGTCTTCAGCGCGGATGATGTACCCGGTCTAACAGCCTGAGTCAGTGCCAGGGCTGACACGGAGTAGAGAAACTCGCGGCGAGTGCCTTGGGGTTGGTCAGCAGAAAATGGTTTCATGCACTGTAGTCCTCAGAGAAATGGAGGTGCAAATGGCGAGGTGGCAGCGGCATCCTGCCGCTGGGCGGCTGGAAGCCGCCTCCACTTTCAGAAATCATCCGTCTCACTCTACGAGTGTTTCGGCAACGCTGCTTTCAGCTCACGATCCCAGGGTGAGCGATACAATCGAGTCAAGAGTTTGGCCGCTTCCGAATCTCCCAAGATCTCTTCACGATCCCAGTCGTAGCGCATCGTCCGCCCCAGCTTCATCGCGATGTTTGCCAGGTGGCAGGTTGTGGCCGTGCGATGACCGCTCTCCACATCGGAGACTGGCTGCTGCCGCGACTTGATGCAATCCACAAAGTTGCGCACATGCGGCTGGAACTGATCTTTCACCTGCTCGATCCCTTCCAGCTTTACAGGCTTCGTCCTCAACACAGGCGGGCCTTCTTGTCTGGGGCGCGGTCGAGTGAATTGCGGGATCTGGTCATCGGGAGGAATCACCGTGTCGGGAAACACCTCCAAGCCGGAGCGGCTGACGACGAGCGTGCCCGACGTCCCGACAAACTCCGTTCCAAAGCGCGCTGTCGCTCGGCCCGCCAGTTCCCGGCACGACCAACTGGCGATAAACTGCTTGTATTGAAAAAGCGCTTCAAAGAGATCGGGAGTTTCGCCAATGCCCGTCAGCGAATAACGACCGCCCATGGCTGCCGCCGATTGCGGCAACTGCTGTGTCACCCATTGAACAATATCGATCTCGTGGGCCAGGAGGTTCGTGGTTTGTCCGCCGGAGTAGTCCCAGAACCAGCGGAAATGATAAATGCAGCGCTTTTTATCGAAGGGTACATAAGGTGCCGGACCAAGCCACATCCTCCAATCTTCTTCGCTGAAGTCACCGTCGGCAGCGGCTGAGGCGAAGCCGGGAAGGATGTTGCGGAAGGAGTGCATGCGCACGCTGCGCAGGTCGCCGATGTGGCCAGCACGAATGAGGTCCAGACATTTCTGATACGGCGAGCCAGAGCGCTGTTGCGTGCCCACCTGCACGACACGTTTGTAGTGGCGGGCCGCTTCAACCATCCATCGTCCCTCTTTGATGAACAACGTGAGCGGCTTCTCAACATAAACATCTTTGCCAGCGGCACACGCCATGATGGTCATCAACGCATGCCAATGGTCGGGAGTCGAGACGACTACCGCATCGATATCTTTGCGATCCAGCATCTTGCGAAAATCCTTGAAACGCTCAGCTTTGCCGCCACTGGTCGAAACGCCCTCTTCCAGCCGTGGCTCGTAGGTTTCGCAGATGGCCGCGATATCGACGTCGGGCTGTGCCATGAAGTCGAGGAGATGTCGCTTGCCAATCAGACCAATTCCAATCAAGCCGGCACGCACCCGCTCGTTCGCCCCCAAGACCTTCCCGTAGGACGCGGCGCTCAACCAGGTTGCAGCCGTGGCGTGCGCGCTGCTTTTCATGAATCGACGCCGGGACCGAGGCGAGACACCCATCGGACAACTCCTATTGCTACAGATTCAACGGTTGGATGACAGCTGGAATTTAGCACTGTTCACCAGGTTGAGCAATAGCGTGCGAACAGCCGCTCTGAGGCCAAACTAACGGGAGTGCCGCTGACAAAGCTGCTTGGAGAGGTCGATCAGAAGCTGGCGGTTTTCGATGCGCTTGCGCCAGTCCTTGGGCACGGCATTATGGCCCAGGTAGGCGCCGCTGATGGCCCCGGCAATGGAAGCAATCGAATCGGAGTCACCACCTGTGTTCGCGCCGCGCTTGATTGCCGCAGCATAGTCTTTCGGAAACCGAAGAACGCAGGCGAGCGCGCAGGCCAGCGCTTCGTCGGAGCCCCAGCCACCACCCAGAATATCGCAGATATCAATATCACTCGAGTCCTTCGCCATCGCCAGGGGGATCTTGACGAACTCAACCAGCAGTTCCTTCCAGCCTTGCGCCAAATAATCCTTCGGGCTGGCATATCCGGATCGCTCCCAACTCTTTCCAAGCACCGGCTCCCATGCCTGTACGGAGTCGGTCTGCAGAGCCTTGATGCGGTCCCAATACTCGGCGGGAGCAACGCCTGCGACGGCCCATGAGACACAGAAGGCCGTGACTTCGGCACTCACCAGTGCCGTCGGGTGAGCGTGAGTCGCTAAGGACGAAGCCCAGGCAGCCAGACGGAGTTCCGAAGGATCGCTGTGGTAATAGAGCCCGATGGGAGCAACACGCATGATGGCGCCGCAGCTTTTGGATTCCGGCAAACCAGAATCTGTCCAGGAAACACCTGATTCCAGATTCTGACATCCCTTGATCGTCGTGTTCCCTGGCGCGCGATCATTCTCAGGACTGCGTAGCCAGGCTACAAACTCTTGAGCGAGAGCCGCCATCCAGTTCTCCACGCCGTCCTGGCCAGCCTGGATGAGGGAACGGGCCACGGCCAGCGAGGTCTGCGTGTCATCGGAATGCAGAGCAGGATTGCCAACAAGGTCTTGAATCCCTGTAGGACCGTAACGTTGCTGGATCTGGGGAAGGGAAAGGAACTCGGTGGGGTATCCCAAGGCGTCCCCGATGGCAAGTCCGAGGAAACAGCCTTGAAAACGATCCTCAAGCGAAGGCACCGACTTCATGGAGTGAGATTATAGATGATTTCAGGCAATTGCGAAGAGGGAAGTCAGAAGGTCGAAGTGCGAAGGGCGAAGGGAAGCCCTCCCGGCAACACCCGAACAACCTTTTACTTCGTCATTCATACTTCGAGATTCGCAATTTGCACTTGGACATTCGGACTTCGACCTTCGTCCTTCGTTCTTCCCTGGTGTGTTACACTGCGCGCCGATGCCTACATGGAAACTGACGATCGAATACAAGGGAACGCGCTATCTGGGGTGGCAGGAGCAGAAGCAAGGCCGTACTGTGCAGGGCGCGCTGCGGGCCGCAGCGGAAGACTATTTTGGCGAGAAGGTCGATCTCGGTGGATCCGGACGGACTGACGCCGGCGTTCATGCGTTGGCGCAGGTCGCTCACTTGCGTGCAGTAAAGAAGCGCTCCACCGAACCCATCCAGGCCGCGCTGAACGAACGGCTGCCTGCGGACATTCATGTGCTGAAAGTTGAGTCTGTGGCCGAGCGCTTCCACGCCCGCCATTCTGCAGTCGCACGCCAGTATCTTTACCAGATCTCCGCGCGCCGGACAGCGTTTGCAAAAGACTATGTCTGGTGGGTGAAGTCCCGATTGGATTTGGCGCGCATGGAACGGTGCGCCCAAGCCCTTGTCGGGAAGCATGACTTTCACAACTTCACGGAGAGGCCCGGCGAGCAAGGATCGACGCTTGTCGTCGTGGAGGACCTTCGTCTGAAACCGGTCGAGGACCTCATCCTGGTGCGCTTCGCGGCCTCACATTTCTTGTGGAAAATGGTGCGTCGCGTCGTGGGCGTCTTGGTACAGGTTGGGATAGGAACACTCAAGGTCGAGGCTGTGACTCAGTTCCTTAAAAAGCCCCCCGCCGAAGTGGGTCAGTGGACAGCTCCGGCCGCTGGACTTTTTCTCGAACGCGTGCTCTATCCGGGAGAATCTCGTTCCGACGAAATCCGCCCGGCAGTTCCGGTACAGCGGGTTCACGGCCCAGGATTTTCTGCTTGAGGGCACAGTCAATCACTCTCCGAGATTTGGTCCCTGCAGAAAGGGGCGCGACACGATCTGCCTTGCAGAGGTAGGTAAAACCCTGTGTCAAGCGACCTTGCCTCGGAAACAAATTTGGAAGGAGGAATCATGATCCAGAAGATCCGTTCATCGTTTGTGTTGGTGCTTTGTGTCATTTTCTTTCACCTCGACTCTGTCCCTGCCGGCCCGAAAACTCTCAAAACTTGGAAAGCCGGATTGGCCAAAGTGGTGATCACTCCGGAGAAGCCTATCTGGATGTCGGGCTATGCCAGCCGCAACAAACCGTCCGAAGGTAAGGTGCATGATCTGTATGCCAAGGCCCTTGCACTGGAAGATCCTGCTGGCGGACGAATGGTGGTGGTGACGACGGATCTGGTCGGTCTCAGCCGAACCGTGGCTGAGGAGGTAGCCCTAGGGGTGAAGAAAAACTCGGGACTTGCACGCGAACGACTGCTGCTCACTTCATCGCACACTCACACAGGTCCAGTGATTCGTGACTCACTGATCACGATGTACGACCTTAACCCGGAGCAGGCAGCCGTCGTCAAGCAGTACAGCGACAAACTGGTCGAACAGTTGATCGAGTTGGTGGGACAAGCGCTGGAAGACCTGTCCGCAGCGCAAGTCTCCTACGGCGCCGGGCAGGCTGATTTCGCCGTCAACCGAAGGGTCGCATCTCCCACAGGATTCAGGATTGGAGTCAACGGAGAAGGTCCGGTGGACCACAGCGTTCCCGTTCTGCGGATCGATGACCGGCGCGGCAATTTACGCGGCGTGTTGATGGGTTATGCCTGCCACAACACCACGCTGACCGGCGAGTTCTATCAATTGAGCGGAGACTACGCGGGTTTCGCCCAGTATGCGTTAGAGGAACGCTATCCTGGCGCCATGGCTCTGTTCGTCATGGGATGCGGGGCCGACGCGAACCCGAATCCAAGAAGCACCCTTGAGCTGGCAGAGCGTCATGGCAAAACATTGGCCGACGCCGTATCCCAAGTACTGAGAAAGCCCTTGCAGCCCGTGGCAGGGGGACTGAAAACAAGATTGGAGTTCATCAAGCTGCCACTGGTCGTGCCGTCCCGCGAGGAGTTTCAGACACGGACGCAGGACAAGGATATCTATCGCCAGCGGCACGCCCGGCACATGCTGCAGCTACTAGAAAAGGAAGGAAAGATCCCAGCGTTCTATTCCTATCCCATTCAAGTGTCGCAACTCGGCAAGGACTTGACGCTGGTATCACTGGCGGGCGAAGTCGTCGTGGATTACGCCATTCGCTTCCGGAAGGAGCTCAAAGGAAAATCCCTGTGGCCCATTGGTTACGCCAATGATGTGTTCGCTTACATTCCATCGGTGCGGATTCTCAGAGAGGGGGGGTACGAGGCCCTAAGCTCGGGGATCTACTACGGAATGCCTGGGCCGTTTGCCGAGCCGGTGGAGGAGTTGATCGTCGCCAAGGTGAAGGAGATGGCTTCTAAGGTTCAGAAGCCGTAAGAGTTTCTACTTTTCTCCCAGGGTATCGGACCCCCTCTTCATCTCCTCCTTATGCGCTTCGCAAGGGGGAGAGTGCCTGCTTTTCTCGCGGGATGTACTCCTGGCGATCAAATGCTACAGAAACTGCCCTGGCCGAGCTCTTTCGATTAGCGCCACGCGGACTGCCATCTCCCGGCCTTGGCGATAGACCTTGAGGTTTACGACGTCGCCGGGTCGTTTTTTGTCGATCACGCGATCAAGTTCCACCATTGAGCTGATGGATTGGCCGTCGGCTTCAGCTATGATGTCCCCACCCAGAATCATTAGCGAATTCCCTACCAGGTAAGTCTGCCGCCCGCCGCGAATCCCAGCCTGTGCAAAAGAGTCATCCGACTGCGTGCGCGCCACGAGGATGCCATGATCCACCGGCAAATCTAATGCCTGAGCAAGGTCCGGGGTCAGTTCGTATCCGGAAAGGCGGGCGTAGGCGCGTCGGACGCGGCCCTCAGAGATCAGATCAGGGATGATCGTTTTGGCAGTATTGACCGCAACCGCAAAGCCAATCCCGATGTTGCCGCCGCTGGTGGAAAAAATCTGGCTGTTGATGCCAATCAATTCTCCCTGCGAGTTGAGAAGCGGGCCACCTGAATTGCCTGGATTGATAGCCGCATCGGTCTGAATGACATCGTCAATCAGCTTACCGTTCTCTGCGCGAATGGAGCGGCGCAGCGAGCTGATGACTCCGGTAGTCAACGTGCCTTCCAATCCGAAAGGATTCCCGATGGCGAGGACCTTTTGACCCACTTGCAGGTTTGACGAACTGCCCAGTTGCACAACGCTGAGCGGTTTGCCAGCTGGGTCCACGCGAATGACGGCTAAGTCGTTGGACGGGTCGGCTCCAATAATCTTCGCCTTGAGCTTGCGCTTGTCGGAAAGTGTGACTTCCAGCGTGCGAGCACCTTCTACGACGTGGTAATTCGTCAGGATATGTCCTTGCTTGTCGATGATAGCGCCCGAGCCAGAGCCCTGTTTGGGCATAGCGTTGAAGAAGAAATCGAAATCCACCGTTGTGGAAGTAATATTGACGACCGCCGGGCTGACTCGCTGGTAAATCTCAATGCTGTTGGCTTCGTCCTGAGTCGCAGGTAGATAGGGTTTGTCCGCTGCCGCAGCCGACGGGCCTTCTGTAAAGTAAGGTTCCGGCGCAAAATAGCGGGTCAGCAACCGGCCGCCAAGCCAAGCGGACAAGCCAGCGAGAGCAAGCAGCAATATGAGGGTGCGCAAGCGCAGAGTGACCATAATGCCTCTCAACAATGATTCAAGTTTTTGACTATTGAGGACTGCAGTGAGGATAATCTTCGTGCCTCGAAAAACACCTATAGAGTTCGGCTCTCATCGCCTCAAGTGCTTGAGGGGCACAGGCTCGATGTTCTGACCATATCCTGAGCGATTGATCCAGAGCTGAGTTTCAGAGGTTGAACCGGCGGAGAGATTTCCCCCTCACCCTTTCCGGAGTTGGGGCGAGGGGAGCCGAGAGACTTTGACCGAATCAGCACAGAACACCTACCTGCGACGCCATCAGTCGTGATACTCACAGAAGACAGAAGGCTGTCGTTGGCTCAGTCGTGAATGGCGTCAGCCAACGCCCCTGCCACCAAGTCTTTGACGATTTTCGCCATAGCCCCAGCTGGCGGCAGGCCAACGTATTTTTTGGCAATTCGACCATTGCGATCGATGATAAAAGTTGTTGGCAATCCGATTATGCCGCCAAAACTCTCGGCCACCTTTTCATCCCCCATTACGATGGGATATTGCATTCGAAATTCGCGGGCAAAATCCTTGACGCCGTCCGTTCCATCCGTATCCATCGAAATGCCCACAATTTCCAAGCCTTTCCCTTTCAGCTCAGAATAGAGTTCGTTGAGATGGGGAATCTCTTCGCGGCAGGGTCCGCACCAGGTTGCCCAGAAGTCGACGATCACCACTTTGTTTCCGAGGTCTTTCATGGCAACAGTCTTACCTTCGAGGCTCGTGAAGGAAAACTGCGGGACATCCGAGGCACGACTCGCGGGAGTGGAGCATCCAGCAAGAGCCGCCACAGCCAGAAGCGCCGCAAACAGGGAAACGATTCTCAAGTTCTGCACCATTGTTTTATGAACCTCACAATTTCCGTTTTTACTATTGCGAACGCTGGCTTCTGCAGGTTTTGCCTTTGAGAGGCATCTGCAAAGTCGCTGGGTCAGGTGATCCGCAAGGTACGCCAGCGGCAAAGGTTGAAATTAGTGTGACGTTGTCCATACGGTCCGTTCCAGATCCTCAAACAAGACATCAACCTGCAACCGCATCCTCTCGGGCGTCCCTGAGTTGTCGACAATGTCGGTGGCGAATGCCCGCTTCTGCTCTAGTGGCATCTGCAGCACAATGCGCTGCCGAGCTTGCTCCTCCGTAAAACCATTCCGGCTCATCAAGCGTTCTACCTGCTGCTCCACACTGCATGTTACCAACACCAGGCGCCGAAAGTTGCGGTGAAACCCAGACTCGATCATCAGCGAGGCATCAACGATGACCCGCGCACCGCCGACCTGTCTCAGATCTTCCAGCTTTGCACTGATGGTTCGAAGCACTTCAGGATGAAGAAGCTGGTTCAGTTGGTCCAGCTTGCTCCGATCACCAAAGACTACCGTTCCCAGCTTGCCGCGATCGATCTCGCCCGCATCTCCCAGAATGCCTCGTCCGAAAGCTTTGATCACCGGCTCGTAGCCCGGCTGCCCTCTCAACAACAGCTGATGCGCAACGACGTCGGCATCTATAATCGTGCAGCCCTTCGCCTCCAGCAGTCGGCAAACCGTGGTCTTGCCGCTGGCGATTCCCCCGGTGAGCCCGACAGGTGTCATGGCCGCTATTGACCTCGTCGCATGCGCGCCGCCTGAACGGTGTTCTTCATCAGCATGGCAATGGTCAACGGCCCCACACCACCGGGCACCGGAGTGATTGCTGAAGCAACGGCGGCAACGCTGGAAAAGTTGACATCGCCGGTGAGAACGTACTCTTTGTTCTCGGCATGATTCTTCTGGTACTGAGCGACCAATGAAGGATCTGCCGCCAGCATTCCCTTCAACGACTCTCCTGCAATCTTGTTAACGCCGACGTCAATCACCACTGCACCGGGTTTCACGAAATCGGCTGTGATGAAGCCGGGCCTCCCGATAGCAGCCACCAGAATGTCGGCCTCCTGGCACACTTGCGGAAGGTGCCGCGTGCGCGAATGGCAAATCGTGACCGTCGCGTGCTCCTGGAGCAATAGAAACAGCTGCGGCTTGCCCACCAGATTGCTGCGCCCGACAACCACTGTGCGGCTGCCTTCCAGCGGGACCTTCTCGCGGCGAAGAATTTCGACGACACCCGTTGGCGTGCACGGAGTCAAAGCCTTCCGGCCCAAAGCCAGGTTACCCGCGTTCATCGGATGCAGCCCGTCTACGTCCTTCTGGGGACTCACAGCCAGCAGAATGGCTGCCTCATCAATCTGCCGTGGCAGCGGAAGCTGCACCAAAACCCCGTCAATCGAGTCATCGCGATTCAGGGCTTCAACCGTGCTGAGCAGTTCCTGCGTCGTAGTCTCCTTGGCCAGCCGAACTTCACGACTGTAGATGCCAAGGTTCTGACAAGCCTTGATCTTGTTGCGAACATAGACCTGGGAAGCAGGGTTGTCGCCGACCAGAACCGCAGCCAAGCCCGGTTGCACACCCTCACGCTTCAGCGCCTCCACCTCCAGCCGTACTTCCTCCCGGATCTCTTTTCCGATCCGCACGCCATCGATGATTCTTGCCGTCATTTTGCAAGCAGTCTTCGTCAAGGGAATGAGTCCGAAGCAATCACGTCCTAACTCGGACGCCGAGAGATGATAACACACGCGCTGGACGGCCTGCAGGACTCGCTCGGAATCTTGTCTGCGACTTGAGCTGGGGAAGGTTGATGGGCGCTGTTTGGGAGGGCGAGGGTCCGCCCAGCCGTTTCGCAAACCCTTTACTTAGAGCAGCTCGGCAGGAGCCTCGCCCTCCCGAATTCGGCGCTGCGTGGTAGTATTTGTCGCGCGGCCGGACAAGCGATCCTACATTCAACCCGTGACCCTCAAGAAATACCGCGAAAAACGGAAGTTTCAAGAGACACCCGAACCCGAGGGTGGCCAACACGTAGCCCGCGGCCCACTGCGCTTTGTGGTGCAGTTACATCGCGCAACCCGGCTCCACTTCGATTTCCGGCTGGAACTGGACGGCACGCTCAAGAGCTGGGCTGTGCCCAAAGGCCCCTCGAACGACCCGCAGGAACGTCGGCTGGCGGTCATGGTCGAAGACCACCCGCTGGAGTACCAGTCGTTCGAAGGCATCATCCCCAAAGGCAACTACGGCGCTGGCACCGTCATGGTGTGGGACAACGGCACCTATTATTCCCGGCAAACGCCAGACCGCGAGGAAAGCGAGCGGGTTCTGTTGGAAAGCCTGAAGAAGGGACACATTACCTTTATCCTTGAAGGCAGGAAACTGAAGGGGGAGTTCGCCCTCGTCAAGCTGAAACGCGGTGAGGACAATGCCTGGCTGCTACTGAAGAAGGGGGATGCGTTCGCAAACACCAAAGATGTGCTGGAGTTCGACCTCTCGGTGCTTACAAATCGGAGCCTGGACGAAATCGCGAAGCAAGCCCCTTCCAAGCAGGAGATCTGGCACAGCAAGCCGAAAGCGGCACTCCCTGATCTCGGCGATGCGCCTACTGCCAAAATGCTCCACCAGGTGAAGCCGATGCTCGCCACTTCGACGAGTCGTCCTTTCGACCGCGCAGGCTGGTTGTTCGAGATCAAGTGGGACGGCTATCGGGCCATTGCGGAGATTGAAGCCGGCCAGGTGCGTCTCTATTCCCGGAATCAGCTTTCGCTTGAGGATCGCTTTGCTCCGCTTCTTCCTCTCCTGCAGCGACTGGGTCACGACGCAGTACTCGACGGCGAAGTCGTGGTGCTTGATGCCGCGGGCAAGCCTCGATTCCAACTCTTGCAGGACTACACAAAGAGCAGGCAGGGCCAGTTGGTCTACTGCGTCTTCGATGTGCTCTACCTGGCCGGGCATGACTTGCGCAAGCTGCCGCTCGTTCGTCGCAAAGAGGTGCTCAAGCAGATTCTTCCGACCGACCCGCAGCTCGTGTTTAGCGATCACGTGGAGGAACACGGCAAGGAGTTCTTCAACCTCGTCTCTCAGCAGGGT
>Ga0180085_1000142_pt1 | contig 24096 bp, 30 predicted proteins | sample EasRiv730_16_10D_FD_123013 | JGI IMG/M metagenome (GOLD analysis project Ga0180085, IMG submission 123013) | Soil microbial communities from meander-bound floodplain in the East River, Colorado, USA - East River metaG ERMLT730_16_10D | ecosystem: Environmental > Terrestrial > Soil > Floodplain ... | reverse complement strand
ACCTCCTGAAGTGGATGGCCCTTACAGTCCAGCAACCTGGCATTCCCATCGAAGTGAGCGTGATGATGAAAGGCGAACTAGGTACGGGCAAAGGAACTTTTGCCCGTACGTTCGGCAGCCTGTTCGGCCGTCACTACACCCACCTCGATCGCACTGAACAGCTCGCTGGCAAGTTCAACGCGGCCATCAGCGGGAAGATCCTGGTGTTTGCCGACGAGGCCTTCTTCGCGGGCGACAAGAAAGACCTCGGGTCACTGAAGCGGTTGATCAGCGAACCCACGCTCTCCATCGAGCGCAAGGGCATCGACGTCGTCGAGGAGAACAACTGCATCCACCTGATCATGGCTACCAACAACGAGCACAGCCACCAGGCCTCCTTCAAGGAGCGGCGGTTCTTCTCGCTCAAGGTCAGCAGCGCGCACCTTCAAGACCACGCGTACTTCAACGCCATCAACAAGGAAATGAACAACGCGGGCAAAGCGGCCCTGCTGTCGTACCTGTTGACGCGGGAAGTAAGCCACGACGACGTTCGCCGTGTTCCTATGACCAAGGAGCTGGGTGAACAGCAGATGATGTCGTTGACCCCAGAGCTTCGGTGGTGGAAGGAGAAGCTCACTCTAGGTGAGTTTGGCGATCTTGGTTGGCCCGACGAAGCATCCACCACCATGATGCACGGAGACTACCTGCGATGGTGCGATGACCTGAAGATCAATCGTCGGGTCAGTGACGTAGACCTGGGCCGCAGGATTCTGTCTCCCTGGCTCGGACCCCGCAAGCGATCAGGCAACTCCTGGAAACGTACGCTCCTGCCTCTTGAAGAGGCACGTCGTAAGTTTGATGAGATGGCGGGGACGCGTACTGAGTGGGACACGGACAACGCGCCAACGCCAGCGGCTCTTGATCCAAGGAAGATACCGTTTTGAAAAGGAGCAAGCGAATGACGATTCTTGAACCTAAGACCAAGGTCACGTTGGAAGACCTGCAAGCACTAACACTTCACCAGCGCATCACGCTTGGTGATGTGACAGATGTTCTTCGCGTGCCTGGCGGATGGGTCTATCGAACGTTCAAAGGGTCACTCGGTGGTGACATTGTCACGTCAACGTTCGTGCCCGAGAAGTGGTGATCCAGATGGCCATCTGGATCTGGATCGATCATCTGGACGCCGCTAAGGCTTTTGTTGGCGCGAGGTTAGGTGCCGTTGATCCAGATGGTCCAGATGGGACCCCGAAATCGGGCCAAGGGAATTCATCGGCACCTGCTTTTGCCATATACCAATTGCCTTATCATCTGGATCATCTGGATCATCTGGTCAATAAGGCTGTAAGTGGTTGTAAAGCCGGGACTTGCAGATTGACCAGATGCGCTGGCCTTATTCGGGCATCTGGATCATCTGGTCGCCTGGCCCTGGGAAACCCTATGAGCCGCGCCTGGAAACCCAGCGCACCGAGGACCGCCGCGCGCAGCGCACCGAGGACCGCCGCGCGCGTTTCCCCCGCCGCTGCCCCAGGCCCGCGCGTGGTGGTGCTTGCGCGTTGGCGCGAGGACCACGCACCGATCTTCCCGCACGGGAACAACGCGGGGCTTGGTGCGCGAACCTTGGGCCAAGCATCCCGATCGGGAACGCGTCGGCCCGACCGCCTGGCCCACGCGCTGGCCTGGTGCCAGGCGTACACGGCCACGGGTCGTAACCCTTTTGATCCTGCGAGGTTACAGCAGGCCATTGACTAGGTGGCCCGGAACGTGGATGAGTCCACGAGGGGCGAAGGTCCCAGGAACACAGGGATCAAAGGACCGTGCCAAAGCGAAGGTCCCAGGAATGTGGCGCAATACAAGGCGAAACGCAGCGAAGCTAAGTTAACATAACACCTATTATCGGACCCAGGAGAATCAGGCCGTGAAAGAAGAACAGTTGGATCGTGGGTTGAGCAACGCGGTGGACGCACTGGGCCGCGCCAACCCCATCTCTGCTCTGCCGAAGGTAGAGCACTGGTTGAGTGAGCTGGCGACTCTTGACGAGGACCAACGTCGCGAGCGCATGCTCGACATGGTTCGCGTGGTGAAAGCAGCTGGTGGTTGTGGCTCGACGCAGACAGCGAACGGACTACCGTGTCGTCGTGCCCCAAAGGCAGGGTACCCAGTGTGTCGCAAGCACGGTGAGCGAGCACCGCAGACGGTGGCCAAGGCCGAGAGGCTTCTGGCTATCGCGCGCATGCCCGCGATCGAAGTGTTGATCGATGAGCTGGACCAGGCGCAAGAGAACGAGTGCCCGACGTGTGGTTACCCCGCGCGCAACCTGAAGTACCGGAAGCACATCGCTGCCATCTCGTTCAAGCTACTCGACCGCACCGGCTTCGGCCCACGGTCATCGATCGACCTGACTGCGAAGGCGGTAGACGAACACCACATCGACGTCTCTCAACTGAGCGACCAGGAGTTTGAAGAGCTGAGCATGTTGCTTGAAGCACTGGACGTGTTCAAAGGAAAGATCGATGCGAGACAGGCGCGGAACGTCCTTGCGCCACTGCCCGCACGTGCGCTACCCTTGGTCCTTCAAGCCACCGGAGTGGTCGAGGGCCAGGAGACCAAGGGCTGACCTAACACCTGGGCGTCGGTATACGACGCACCACTCGCGGTGGCACTCACCTAACAAAGAACGACTGGAGGAATGGATGGCCTTAACCATAAGGAGTTCACCTCTTGTCCGAGTCCAAGCGTGTTTCAGCACAGGTGCTGTGGAAGCGCGCGAACCCAGAGAAGTACCAGAGTGCTCTTGCACGCAAGCGTGAGGCCGCGAGGCTTCTCGTTGTTGCGTACAAGCTAGAGCACCCTTGTGTTGACTGTGGGGAGGGCGATCCTGTCGTCCTCGACTTTGACCACCGAGATCCAGCACAGAAGAGTCGAGACGTCAGTTGGCTCGTGAAGCAGCCACGTAGTCTCGACACCATTCTTCTAGAGATTGCGAAGTGCGATGTGCGTTGCGCCAACTGCCATCGTCGTCGCACCGCTGCCCAGCGTCGAGGTGCCCTGTGACTGTCGCTCTAGCCGTGCTTGAGAACGCACAGGACAAAGCAGAGCGGGCATCGTCTCTACGCTCTCAGGTCCAGGCCCGACGCATGCAGGAGTCGCTGTATGAATTCGTCAAGGCGTCTTGGCACATCGTTGAACCTAACCGTATCTTCGTTGGCAACTGGCACATCGAGGAACTCTGTCACCACCTTGAGGACGTGGCCAACGGTAAGGTGAAGCGTACGATTATAAATGTTCCGCCGGGCACCATGAAGACACTGCTCGTGTCAGTGTTCTTTCCGTGTTGGTTGTGGGCACGCAACTCCAAGCTCAAGATCCTCACTGCGTCCTACTCGGCCCCGCGCGCGTACGATGCGAACATCTCATCGCGCAAGATCATCCGCAGCGATTGGTTCCAGTCGTACTGGCCGTTGAAGCTGAAGGCTGACCAGGATGAGAAGGGACGCTTCGACTCGGTCGCAGGTGGTTGGCGCATTGGTACGTCGGTCGGCGGCGAGGGCACGGGTCTCCACCCTGACTTCATCCTGATCGACGACGCATCGACAGCGATCGATGCTCAGAGCGACACGCTTCGCAAGACAGTCACCGATTGGTTCTCAGGCACGGTGACCACGCGCGGAGCGGGCATCGACGCTGCGATCATCGTGCTGGGCCAGCGACTCCACGAAGAGGACCTTTCGGGCTTCCTGCTGAACGGCCCGACGTTCGAGTCGTACGTCCACGTGTGCTGGCCGATGCGGTTTGAGAAGTCCAGGGCACCATCAGACCAGGAACCAGAAGGCTACGCTTCTGACCCGCGCGACCGACGCACCGTCGAGGGTGAACTGTTGTGGCCCGCGCTGTTCAACGAAGCCAAGGTCAAGCAGTTGGAGATGGACTTGGTCGAAGACGCACCGGGCCAGCTCCAGCAGCGTCCCGCCGCGAAGGGCGGACGACTGTTCAAGATCGAGATGTTCAAGTTCTACGATGTGCCGCCAGCGCTGATGCGTATCGCACGTGGCTGGGACACAGGCGCGACCGAAGGTGGCGGCGATCCTACGGTCGGCGTGAAGATGGGCGAGGAGATCGATCAGCGTGTCGAGGACGGACGCAAGAAGGCGACCCCGACTGGTCGCTACTACCTCCTCGATGTGAAGTCCGAGAACCTTGGACCGGAAGGCGTGGACCTGTTGATGCGTTCGACGGCCGAAGCGGACGGCATTGCGGTGGCCCAGCGCGAAGAGCGTGAGGGTGGGTCATCTGGCAAGGCGGTCACCAACGCACGCGCCAAGCTGCTCAAGGGATACGACTACGCTGAGGTCCCGAAGAACGTCAACAAGACGATCTACTCGAAGCCGTATCGCGCGCAGGTCAACGCGGGCAACGTCTACCTCCCGCGTGGTGCGTCCTGGGTGCAGAAGTACATTCAAGAGCTGCGAGACTTCCCGACCGTCAAGCACGACGACCAGGTGGACGCGTCGGCCACTGCGTTCAACGCGGTGTTGCTGGAGACCCCGAAGGTCCAAGCGGATTGTAGTTGGTGATACTTGGCTGTGAAAACACTCACCAAAACGTTCCTGGCTGACACCCTGCAGCCTGCTACTCCGGCGACGGGTACATCGCTCGAAGAGATTGTGAACACGTTCCTCAAGACGTTGACACCCGCGAACGTGCTCGACGTGCAGTACAGCCTGGCTAAGACAGGTAAGTACGGAGAGAATTATTTGTTTGCTGCATACGTTGTGTACAAGGGCCAAGACTCATGATGCGCGCGTGGCTGTTCGCCTGTCGCTTTTCACGGGACCTGGCCAAGTGGCATCGGATCGCGCTGCGCGTTCGCAGCGTGTGGAGGTGGGTTCAATGACCGATCAACTGAAGCGCCCGGTCTTGGTGAAAGGACCGTGGCTCTGCGAGCACGCAAACGAGAATCCGAACGTCTGTCCTTGTCCCAGCGACTGCTACTGCAAACGGAATACTTGCGAGCACAAACTCGTGGACCTGATGGCTGCACTCAAGCGTGGCCTGGCCAACGCCAGCGTCTCACTGCTGTTGATGGTCGAGGTGATGCGATGAGAAAGTTCCTGCTCGGCATGTTGGTAGGAGTCGTGGTGGCCACGGCCACCTACAAAGCGATCGACGCGTACTCCGCGTTGAACCAGCGCGTGAGTTACATCGAGGGCTACCTTCGGCAGCTCGATCAGATGATGCGTCAACAGAGCAACGCCGATGTCATGCCCGCTGATAGCCGTCGCGCTGCTTGATGTCTTCCTTCGGGTGTCGTTGACACCGGCCATCTCGTTTGCGCCAGCGAACCTGGTGGCGAACATCTCGGTCAAGGAAGGCCGGGCCGTTCGCGCCGAGTTGGATTGCGACAACGGGTACTACTCCAGTTCCTCTTGGGATTGGGACGACAAACCGCACCGCTTGACGTTCAAGATCACGTCGGGCGGCAAGTGCACACTGACCATCGTGGTCGTCGATGAGATGGCCAAGGTCATAGGATTCAGATCCGTGGTTGCCACGGTCATTGGGAGAGAGCAATGAGCTTTATGGACATGCGAGCAATGACCGACGCCCTCGGTGGTGGACGGTCGCGCCTGTGGAACATCGCGAGTCGGATGTTCAACGGCAAGCGCGATATGTACCGCGCGCTGGGCTACAAGCGAGTGCTGGAGCCTGCGGACTATCGTTCGCGGTACCGTCGCAACGCGGTCGCCAACCGGATCGTCAAGGCGCTGCCGAAAGCGACCTGGCGTGGTGGCGCGGAGCTGGTGGACGATGAGAAGCCGACCATCACGACCGCTTTTGAGCAGGCGTGGATCGACCTCAACGACCGCCTCAACATCTGGGACAAGATCTACCGTGCGGATGTCCTTGCAGGCATCGGCCGCTACTCGATTCTCTTGATCGGTGCGCCTGGGGAACTGGACCAGCCACTGCTCAACGCGGGCGCGGACGAGATTGCCTACCTCACTCCGTACGCGGAGGAGGATGCGACCATTCAGCTGTTCGAGATCGACAGCAAGAACCCGCGCTTCGGCCTGCCGACCTTCTACAACGTGAAGCGGACGTCGATGAACAGTGCGACCGCACAGAACAGTGCGAACATCGCCAAGAACGTCCACTGGACGCGCGTGATTCACATCGCGGATGGTCTTTTGGATGACAGCATCTACGGCGAGCCTCGCCTGGAGTGCATCTGGAACGACCTGGATGACCTGGAGAAGGTCAAAGGAGCAGGTGCCGAGGCCTTCTGGAAGCGAGCTGACAGCGGGATGCAGTTCGATCTGGACCCGACGCTCGACTTCTCACCCGAGAGCAAGGTCGCACTCAAGAAGCAGCTGCACGAATACGAGCACGATCTTCGACGCCTGTTGCTCACGCGCGGCGTCAAAGTGAACAACCTGGGCAGCCAGGTGGCCGACTTCTCGGGTCCGGTGGAGTCGATCGTGTCGATCATCAGCGCGGGCACGGGCATTCCGCAGCGCATTCTCATGGGTTCGGAGCGAGGACAGCTGGCCTCGACCCAGGATCGCAGCAACTGGGACGATCGAGTCGTCGATCGTCGCAACGACTTTGCCATCCCGTACGTCGTGCGGCCAATGGTGAAGCGGTTCCAGGAGCTGGGCGTGCTGCCAGAGGCCAAAGACAAGAAGTACGAGGTCAAGTTCTCCGCTCTTCGCGTGATGGACGACACGCAGCGTGCTGAGATTGCCTCGAAGTGGGCGTCGTTGAACAGCGCAGCGGGCGAAACGGTCGTCACGCCCGACGACATCCGCGAGAAGGTCCTGGATCTGCCGCCTCTCGAAGAGGTGGTCAACGATTCAGCGGGTGGTGGAGACGAGAACGCGGACGGTGGTGGCCAGCCGAAGGTCAAACTCGAAGAGAAGGTGCTCCTGCGCGCGATGGAGCGAGCCATTAACGCCAACGACATGAACATGTTGGCGACGATCATCCGAGAGGCCCGTCGGTAATGGCCTCACTTCGGGTGCTCGCGCGGTTGTTGCTCCTGGCGGTTCGCAAGAACCGCTGGGAACACGTCCACTCGGCGGCAGATAAGTTCCAACCACGCGCCCGCAAGGTCGCAACCAAGGCGTTTGCCAGGGCCAAGGCCAAGATCCCCCAGGCCGCGTTGCAGTTGGCCTTGAAGGCGGGCGATGTCGCACGCGTGGAGTCGATCATCGATGGTGCTCTCAAGGAATTCGATCGAGCATTCCGCAAACCCTTCACAGAAGTGTTGACCAAGGTCCAGGGTGCTGCAGGTACTGCTGCAGCTGAGCGACTCAACAACTCTAAACGTGCGTTGAGTGGTGTTGATGCTCTGCTCGATGAGTTGAACAGTGATGCAGATGGTCTTGATGAAGACGCAAAAGATTTGTTGAACGACGAACCTGATGCGACTACAGTGTTGGCAGGTCATCCACGGATGGCCGCACCGAAGATCAAAGGCTTTGCCTTCGACAAGACGAACCCACAAGCGAAAGAGTGGGTAGACGAGCACGTAGGCGAGCTGATTGACGACATGTCACGGACGACACGCGAACGCGTGAAGTCCCTGGTCGAACGAACCGTCGATGGTGAGTTCGACACCCACGACTTGGCCGACAAAATCACCGAACTCATTGGTGATGAGTCCCGCGCCGAAACGATCGCACGAACGGAAACGATGGCGGCAAGCAACGGAGGCCAGCGCGAAGCGTGGGCGCAGGCCGTGGACGATGGACTCCTCAACGGCGACGAAGAAGAGGAGTGGATCACCACACCGGACGACAAGACTTGCCCGATCTGCCAGCCGATGGACGGCGAGAAGAAGCCTCTCGGCGGCAAGTTCAACGTTGACGGAGCACAGATTGACGGGCCACCAGCGCATCCACGATGCCGCTGCACTACGGGGTTGGCACTGAAGAACTGATGAACCAAGTCCGGCCTGACAAAGTGCGAGAGCTGATGACTGCCGCGAATAGCGGCATGAAGCACGTCGCCCAAGGCACTAGCGCCGAGGAGGTGTTCTCGGCGTACCTGAACATGACGCGGAACATGGTGTTGCTGGCCACGGAGAGTCGCCGCGACAACACAGATATTCGCAACGCACTAGTCGGGATGCTGTTGCTCCTTGACACCCCTGGAAAGGTGAACTGATGTCCGCTACTCGCAGCACGCTACTCGCCCTCAAGGGCTATAAGGTCCGCACCGAGCGGTACAACGACCAGGAACACCTGGTCGTGCCCGTCGTGGCGCTGGTCGAGGGCGTGGTCCACGCGATGAACGCCACGGATGCGGAGTTCGTGCCGTCCGAGGAGTTTTCACGCGCGCCAGCCGGGTGGAACGGTCGCCCGGTGTTCCTCGGGCATCCGATGCGCGACGGCCGTCCGATCCTCGGCAACACCCCAGAGGTGTTGGAGGCTGAACAGATCGGCATCGTCTTCAACTCGAAGGCAAAGGACGACAAGCTCACGATGGAGGCTTGGATCAACGTCGAGCGTGCTGAGAAGCTCGCTCCAAAGTTGCTTCAGCGCATCAAGGACGGTGAGGCCGTCGAAATTTCCGTTGGTGTGCAAGTGTCCACCGACGATACCGAGGGCACGTACCTGGGCAAGTCCTACAAGGGCAAGTGGACGGGGCTGATGCCCGACCACCTGGCTCTGTTGCCCGAGACCGACGAGGGCGCTTGCAGCGTCGAGATGGGTTGCGGTGTTCGTGCCGCAAGCAAACCGAAAGGAGCCGCAGTGAAGACAGAGAGTGGGTTCATGGCGCGGGTCCTGGCAGCGATGCCGGGGCTGCGGTCGCTCATGAACACCGAAGACATGACCGACAACGACCTCCGCAGCAAGTTGTACACGGCGGTTCGAGCGAAGTACCCCAACTGTTCCTACGTGGATACGTGGTACCCGGTGCAGAACCCCACCAACGTCGTGTTCAACTGCTCCCACTATGCCCCGCCCGCTCCGGGTCCGGGCTACGAGGTGTACCCCGTGTACACCTACAAGTTGTACGACATGGCGTTCACCCTCGATAGCAATGGAGCGGTGACGCTCAACGGCGAGCCAACGGAAGTCGAAGCAGTGACGCGCTATGAGCCGGTAACGGCTGCTGGCGACGTCGAACCCAAGGTCGCGGCGTCGGGCAAGCCGTGTTCTTGTCAGCATCCACAGCCCACTATCGAGGAGAAGGCAATGCAGAAAGCAGAACGAGTCACCGCTCTGATCGGCAAGAGCAAGGTGTTCACGGAAGCCGACCGAGCGATGCTCGAAGCGTCGAACGACGAGCAGTTCGCTCGTTTCGAGGCGCACTCGGCCGCACCGGAGACCCCGGCCGCGCCCGCGACGACCGAAACCCCCGCCGTTCAGGCCGCGCCCGTCGCTGCCCCGGCTGCTGCCGCCGCGCCCGCCGCTGCGGAAGTGAAGGAACCGACGCTCGAAGACCTCCTGGCGAAGGCACCGGCTGATGTCCGCGACTCGTTCGCGGAGATTCGTTCGGCGGCTGCGTCCAAGAAGGCCACCACGATCAAGGCACTCAAGGACACTGGCCGCTGCCAGATGACCGACGAGCAGATGAACGCCAAGTCGCAGGCGGATCTCGATCAGCTCGTTGCGCTGGCCGGGTCGAACGTGCGCGCGGCGATCGACTACAGCGGGCAGGGCACTGCGCGTACGCCGGAGACGGCGTCGGGCGATGCTCCGGCACCGAAGGACCTCGGCGCGGAGATTCGTGCCGCTCGCGGTCAGAAGTAAACACGTCGTTCATCGAGAGTAGAGGTAGAGACACATGCCTGTGATCAATACCGGAGTGGAATCGAACGGCATCTCCGCTCACGGCACGATCATCAAGCGGAACGGTACTCCGATCGCGGAATTGCGTGACATCACGCCTCCGCCTCTGAGCCGTAACCCGATTGAGACGACGACCCACAACTCCGACGACGACTCGTATGTCGTCGGCATCCGCCGCAAGGGCGAACTGCAGTTCATGGTGAACTGGCTGCCGTTCGACGAAGCGACTCACGACGCCACCGACGGGCTGCTCGACGCATGGGCGACTGGCTCGAAGGACAAGTACGACATCGAGTTCCCCGATGGCGCGACCTGGATGTTCTCCGGGTTCGTGACCAACATCGCCCCGAAGGCTCCGGTTGACGGTGCTCAGGAAGCGAGCATCTCGATCCGCCCGAGTGGCGGTCAGATCTTCCTGCCGTAATAGTGCGGCAGGACAACGTTTCACACGATTCAGAGATAGGAGACTGAGAAATGGCTAACAAGCGTTCAATCCTCCTTCGGGGTACTCCCGAAGTGAGCGAAACGGGAGCGGCAACGGAAGCGATCAAGCCGGGCTACCTCGTCAAGGGCGTCTCGAACATCGCCAAGCAGACCGGCACCACGGGCAGCGTGCCCAACGCGGTGGCGCTGGAACGCGACGAGCTGGGCCGGGGCATCGACGACACCTACCGCAGCTACGCGGGCGCGGCTGCCTACGCGGTTGGTGATCGGGTCAAGGTCGCGGTGTTCAAGTCGGGCGAAGAGGCCGTTGGCTACGTCGCGTCCGGTCAGAACATCGTCGAAGACGACCTGCTCCAGAGTGCAGGCGACGGTACCTACGCCGAGGGCTCGACCAAGCCCATCGCGCGTGCGATGGAGACCCTGGGTGCGGTGGTGGTCGAGACCGCGCTTCGCGTTCAGTTCCTGTAAGACAACCCCGTTCCCGGTTGATCGGGGACTTTTCGCAGAGAAGAGATAGGAGACAAGCAACATGGCAACCAATCGACGCAAGTCAGCTCCGGCCCCGACGTTCATGTCGGACGCCAAGGCGCTGTTCAGCGGTTCCGGTGGTCGTTGGGCCACCTCCCAGCTGAAGAAGGCGATGGCCGAAGGACGCGCCCTCAACGCTGCGGCACTGCGTACGCTGGATACGCTCCGCAAAGAGGACTGGCAGTTCTTCGACGACGCTCTCGTACAGGAAGCGGTCATCCGGCTCGTGGGCGTTGGCGACCTCGTCGCTGCTGGCCTGACGCGTCCGGTGCCCAACTCCCTGGGCAAGATGGTCTTCGGCTACGAGAAGGTGACGGACATGGACCCCGCGACGACCTCGCTGGACGGCATCAGCCGCACCGGCAACGATCGTCAGGAGTTCGAGCTGTCGCAGATCCCGCTGCCGATTACCCACAAGGACTTCTTCATCAACCTGCGCGCCCTCGCGGCGTCCAAGGAGCGTGGTGAAGCCCTCGACACGACTCAGGTCCGCACGGCGGGCCGCGTTGTGGCGGAACAGCTCGAAAAAATGCTGTTCCAGGGTGGTCCGCAGTTCGGTTCGCTGCCGATCTACGGCTACATGACGCAGCCCGACCGCGTCACCTCGGTGAGCTTCGACGGCGGCAAGGACTGGGGCGATGGCACGAAGACCGGCCCGAGCTACCTGGCTGACCTTCAGGCCGCGCGCACCGCGCTGCACGCGAACCGGATGTTCGGTCCCTTCTGGGTGTACGTTCCGTCCGATGCGGGCGTCCATCTCGACGGCGATTACGTGCCAACCGCTGGCACGAACTCGACGGGTACCATTCGGGAGCGTCTCGAAAAGATCGAGGGCATCAAGGCCATTCGCGTGGCCGACCAGCTGCCCTCGGGCAACGTGATCATCGTTCAGGCTACGCAGGACGTCACCTGCTGGGTCCAGGGCGAGCAGCTGCAGACCGTGCAGTGGGACGAGTACGGTGGCTTCGAGATCAACTTCAAGGCGTTTGCGATCGGCGTTCCGCTGATCCGGTCGGACGCTGCGGGTCGGTCGGGCGTTTGCCACATCAATGGGTAACACCAAGCCCTGGGGTCCCTCGGGTCCCCAGGCACCTTTTGAAAGAGTCCAACATGACAGACCTCCTGAGCAAGCTGAACCAACCTCCGACGTTTCTCGAACAGGCAATGGCCGAACAGTCGGCTCTCCTGGCTTCGATCCCGGAGGATCACGACGCGGTGATGGTGACGGTCATTGATGACCGGGGCGCACGCGTAGGGTTCGCGGCCAGGCTAGGTGCAGGTTGGACAGCGGGCGGGGAATTGGAGCGTAAGTGGAACGGTCGAGGCATCGACAAGCGCATCATCATTGGTAAGTCCTTCAAGAAGAGGTAACCGCACATGGCACTGATCGAGACGCCGGGCAGCGCATCCGCGAACACCTACGCAACGCTGGCTGAGTTGAACGCCTACGCTGCGAACCGTGTGCCCGCGCTGACCTGGTTCACTGCCGCGACCGACGCGCAAAAGGAAGCTGCGTTGCAGGCAGCGGCCCGCTCGTTGGACGCGTGTTTTACCTGGACGGGCACGGCGGTGGACGATATTCAGGCTTTGACCTGGCCGCGCAGCGGCATGACGACCCGAAACGGGTTTGCTATCGCTACCACCGTCGTGCCAGTGGACCTCAAGAACGCTCAGTGCGAGATGGCGTTGCAGCTTGGCGCGGGCGACCGCCTGGGTGACAACGATCCGCTCCGCAAGGGCGTCACGTCGCTGAAGGCCGGTTCGGTGGCTCTGACCTTCTCGGATGTCCAGGGCCAGCAGTCCTCGCGGGAGGCTGCCGACGTCGCCATTCGTAAGATGCAGTCCGACCTCAACTACGTCTCGAACGTGGTGCCCGACGAAGTCCGCCGACTGCTCGTGCCGTCTTGGTTCGCGCAGCCTAACATCTCACGACCGACGATCTTCGAGGCCATCTAAAATGGGTTACGAGGACCTGATTCGCGGACAGATTGCGGCAGTCATGTCGCCGCAGTTTGAGTCGATGAAATTGAACGTCACTCACTACGCTTGTGTGGGAGACGACGGCGAGGGCACGGACTTGTTTGCCGCGCCTGTTGTTCGTCGCGCCCTGGTGGACCTCACTAAGCGGCAGCGTATGACGTCAAACGGCGCGCTGGTGATGTCGTTCGCCAGCCTGATTTGGTTGGACCCCATCGCGCCTACGTCGCCCAACGCTGGGAAGACCCGCGAGAACCCGATCGACCCGCGCGACAAATTCATCCTGCCTGACGGCGGGACGGCACCGATCGTGCAGACAGGAGGGTTTGCCGACTCCGCTACCGGCCAACCCTTCGTCAACGAGACTATCCTGGGGTCAACCGTTCGCGGAACGTGACCACTACAGGTGACAAATGGGTTTTCGTGGCGGTACAACTAGGGGTCATGTCTATTTTGTACTGTGTAATAACGACGCAGTGAAAATTGGCTTCACCACTAAAAATCGCGTTGACCGCATGGTTGAATTTCGGCACTCTTGCTGATGAGCATAGTTTTCACACACGATTTGCTCATCTACGAATTCACAATGAGTGGTTTCACTACAGAAAGGATCTAAAATCCTTCCTCGAAGAGGAGGATGTCAGGACATGAAAATTACTGACATCAACTGGTGGCACTCCATCGACCTGGGCGATGGGGTGGTCACCCCTGGCCGTTGCTTCCCCGAGGGCGAAGTCCGAAAGCTCTGCCTGCCCGACCTGACCGGAAAATCGGTGCTCGACATCGGTACCTGGGACGGCTTCTACGCGTTTGAAGCTGAGAAGCGTGGGGCCGCGCGCGTAGTGGCGACCGACCATTGGATGTGGCATCAGTCCACGGGCAAGGCTGGGTTTGATTACGCCCATGCAGCCCTCGGGTCCAAGGTCGAAGCGATCGACCTCGACATCCTAGACCACACCCCGGAGCGCATCGGCAAGTTCGACGTGGTGTTCTTTCTCGGCGTGCTCTACCACCTGCGGCACCCGCTGCTGGCCCTTGAAAGCGTAGCCAGCGTCGTTGATGATCTCCTGATCCTGGAAACGTATACCGCGTCGGCCAGCCAAGAGGGCCGTGAACATTTTACGGAGACGCGCCCGGCCTTGGTCTATATGGAGTCGGACAATCCCAACTCGTTCCACCATAAGTTCTTCGGTCCCAACGTTCCGTTGGTGCATCACTGGCTGAAGATGGTGGGCTTCACTGCAGAAACCGTTCACGAAGACCATCGCGTCGTCGTGCATGCGAGGCGTACATGATTCCGATCTGGTTGATGAGCGGGCGGTTGGGAAATCAAATGTTTCAGCTGGCGTACCTGTACGCGCAGCAGCGTCGTGGTCTGACCCCGGACATCTGGCTGCAGTCGCCGGAGCACTTTGCCGGGTCCGAGGAGTACATCAAGGAAGCCTTCAGCGAGGGCATCGAACCAATGAAGGAACCGTTCGTGGCGGTTCACATTCGTCGCGGGGACTATGTCAAGCACGCTGGGTTCGTCCAGCTGTGGGAGACGGATTACTACGATAGAGCGATGGCGATGTTCCCCACCGACACCAGGTTCCTATTCTTCTCCGATCACATTGAGTACTGCAAGACTCGGTGGTATGGAGAGCGATACACCTACTCGGCTGGGCGCACCGAGATCGAAGACCTGAACTTGATGGCCAGCTGTCGTCATAACATCATCGCCAACAGCTCGTTCTCATGGTGGGCGGCGTATCTCAATCCGAATCCAAACAAGATCGTCGTCTATCCGAAGGCTTGGCACGCTGACAAGGTGGTGCGCGTAGGCTTTCCGAAGGAGTGGGTGGCTCTGTGAAGTCTCTTCTGTACATTGGTGACGCGTCCTGCAGCAGCGGCTTCGGCCGGGCGGCAGATCAAATCCTCAAGATCCTGTCCACAAAATTCAGGTGCTCGGCCATTGGAGTCAACTTCACTGGCGACTCGATGGTGGACTCCCCGCGCACGTACGACATCTATCCAGCGTGGCCGGGCAAGGATGCCCTCGGGATTGGCCGCTTGTCCGACGTCCTTCCTCGGGCAAAACCTGACGTGATCGTCATGCAGACCAACCCCTGGCACGTACCTCTGTACGGTCGAGCGATCTACGCCGAGGGCTACGGTGAGACACCGCTGGTGGGCATCATCGCTGTCGAGGGCAAGAACGTGGGCGGCGAAAAGTTGAACGGCCTGGCCAAGGCAATCTTCTGGACGGAGTTCGGCCGCAACGAGACCATCAAAGGTGGCCTCAAGAAGAAGGTGTCTACCGACGTGATCCCGTTGGGAGTGGACACCGATGTCTTCAAGCCCGGTGATCGCGTGGCCGCGCGCCACATGCTGGGCATCCATGCGGACGTGCCCGACGACTCTTTCATCGTCGTGAACGTCAACCGCAACCAGACTCGCAAGCGCATCGACCTCTCGATCATCTACTTCGCGGAGTGGATCACCGCGAACAAGATCCGAGACGCCTATCTGTACATGCACGTCCTGCCGGGCAGCACCGCTGCGATCGACTGCGACCAGCTGGCGAAGTACTATGGCGTCGAGGACCGATTGATCCTGGCTGCGCCGAAGGACATCTACAACGGTGCCCCGGAAAAGTACGTCGCGGCTGCTTACCAGGCAGCCAACGTCTATCTGACCACCGCCCTGGGCGAAGGCTTCGGGTTGACCGCCCTGGAGGCCGCAGCCTGCGGGTTGCCGGTTGTGGCCGGGCGCACTGCAGCCCTGGCGGAATGGGGCAAGGACGCCTTCTGGCTCACCGATTGCGACAGTGAGGGCGTGATGCCCGACGTGAACGGCATGATCGGCGCGGCTCCGGCGAAGAAGGATGTCATCGATGCCCTCGACAGACTCTACCGATCGGAGATGCTGCGCGAGGAGTTCGGTCGTCGAAGCTGGCTGCTGGCCAACGAAGAACGGTTTAACTGGACCAACATTGCGACTCGCTTTGCGGAGTCGATCGAGGGTGCCCTTGAAGCCTGAGCGCATTCGTGAGCTGATCCGACGCGAGGACCCGTTGATCCTCGACGTCGGATGCAACGACGGGGAGCACACGCAGATGTTCCTCGACCTGTTTCCGTACGCAACCGTCTACAGCTTCGAGCCAGAGCCGTATGCTGCGGAGCTATTTAGGCATCGCGTGACGGACCCGCGCGCCCGCCTGATCACCAAGGCGGTAGGCAACGTGGACGGCGAGGTGACGTTTCACCAGAGCGACGGTAGGCCCACGGCACAGTGGCCGGGCCTCACCTGGCACTACTCCGGTTCGACTCGTCGCCCGAAGAATCACCTGCGACGGTACCCGTGGTGTAGGTTCGAGCGGTCGATCACCGTGCCATCGGTGCGGTTGGACTCGTTGGCCCTGGTCGAGATGGAGGGACAGATCATTGACTTGATCTGGGCCGACGTGCAGGGCGCGGAAGCGGATCTCATCCAGGGTGCTCAACGCACACTCAGAAGCACTCGGTACTTTTACACCGAGTACAGCAACGAGGAAATGTACGAGGGCCAGCCCACGCTCAACCGCATCAAGGAAATGCTGCCCGAATTCGGCGTCCTTGAAGTCTTTCCTGACGACGTCCTGCTCAAGAACAGGTACCTCTAAATGGAACAGTACCAAGACCAGTGGGTGAAGGGTCGCAACGTCGGCACCGGCGTCCGCGAATGCGCGTCTCGTTACGAGGCGCTGCGCCCGTTGCTGGCGAAGTACACCCGTCCGTTCACCGTGCTGGACCTCGGAGCGTCCCTCGGGTACTTCTCATTTCGGATCGCGGAGGAGTTTCCGCAGGCCACCATTGTGGCGATCGATGACGACCCGCGCCTGTTCTACCAGTGCCTGGCTAATGAGAAGCCCAACGTCCTCCACCTCAAGCATCGCATGCGCGAGGACGACGTGTGGCAGCTAGCCAACTGTGAACAGTTCGACGTGGTGTTGGCGCTGAATGTCGTCCACCACTTTGAACGATACGAGAGCGTGCTGCGGTCGCTGTTTCGATTGGGCGACCACCTAGTGATTGAAACGCCCGCGAGCGGTGAAGGATCGGCGTTGAACTACAGCAACGCCATGCATATCTACGACCTGCTGTACAGTCAGGTAGCATCGCGCTTGGCCGAAACACCCAGCCACGTGGGTCCGGTCAACCGGCCGATGTGGTTGTTCGAGACACCCGGCAACTCACTCCGACGTGCGTACTTCACCGCGCCCGATGATCTGGAGTTGGGTGGCGTCACCATCTTGTCGTCGCCAAGCCAGCGCATCGTGACGCTCCATCGCAAGAACGAAACGCGCAATTGGATCGCGGGCATCAACCTGCAGACCTTCCTCAGCCTGGGCGGGGCCTTTCCGCTGCGCGAGGACGTCGCGCGCATGGTAGAGTCGTACCCGCGCCCGGCCGAAAGGCACGGCGACGTCCAGCCCTGGAACTTCGTAATAAACGGTCATGGCCTCCAGCTAATCGACGGACGCGATGATCGAGCAGTGTTTCCTGACGACTTCAACCGAGTAGCTCAGATGGTGCGGGAGAGCAAATGAAACTCAGTATCGTGTGCGTCAGTGATGCGACAGTGGTCACCAGGTTGTTCCTGTTGGAATTTCAGATGCTGGCGCGCATGCTGGGCGCGGAGTTTGTCCTGGGCGCGCATGGTGATCGCGCACGGCGGTTCGCGGAGGACTATGACATCAAGCATGTCATGGTCCAAGGATCGTACTTTGAAGAGCTGATCGATCAGGCTCTCGACGCCTGCACCGGCGACTACATCCTTCGGGTTGACGACGACGAACGGTGCTCAACTGGCATGATCGACTGGTTGAAGACCGACGAGTGGTTTCGTCGGGACTCCTGGTTCTTCTCGCGGGCGCACCTGTGGCCCGATGTCCAGCATTGCATCGCCAAGCAGCCGTACTTCCCCGACTTCCAGGCACGTTTGAGCGTGGCGCGGCAGTCCCGACGCCCGGTGAAGATCCACGCCGCGCACGCGTACCCGACCTACCGCGCGCCAGCAACGGCCTTTCTTGAGCACCACGTGTTCCTCATTCGCACCCGCGAGGAGCGGCAGGCGATCACGGCGAAGTACGAGACGATCAGAACGGGGCAGCCCTTCGCTGCCGCAGACGTCACCGTCGTGATGCCTTATGACGATCCCAACCCTGTCATCGAAACAGTAGCATCAGCTCGTTGTTTGGAACTGGCTGAAGAGACTGTGTGGTGGCGACAGGTTGGGCAGCGTCTCCCTGCCAACCTCGACAAAGAATTGCGCGAGTGGAGAGAGTCACGTGGCCGGAGCGAGCCTTAACGGAGTCTCTCAATTCACGGCCAAGGCCAGGCGCTTCGCAGGTAATCTTCAGAAGCAGACTGACAAGGCACTGTATCAAGAGACTCAAATCGAACTTAAAGAGGTTAAGCGACGGACACCTGTCGAGTTTGGTGAGCTTCGTGCATCAGAACATGTGGAAGGTCCTACTCGACAGGGCAATGCGGTCTGGACTAATATTGTCGCTGGAGGGCCGTCCGCGCCCTACGCCATCTACGTTCACGAAGACCTTGACGCGTTCCACCCTGTAGGCCAGGCCAAGTACATCGAATCGGTTCTCCTGGAGAGCCGACCGTTCATGGCAGCCCGCGTGGCGAAGCGCATCGACCTTAACAAAGCCTGGAACGGATAACCCATGTGGACCGATGATATCGTAACGCTGCTGCAGGACGCAGGCGTGGGAACGCTGAACGTGGATATCTTTGTGTCCACGAAGCAGACCGTGCCAATGCTATCGTCTGGCGCGGCGACGATCACCGTCACTGAAACTTCCGGGTCCGGTCCAGAACGAACTCAGAACAGGGTCATCACGCCCGCGTACATCCGCCCGGCCGCGCAGATCCTAGCGCGGGCGGACTCATCCAAGAACGCGCGGGCAAAGGCGCAGCTGGCCTACGACGCGCTGGTAGGCATCCGTAACGTGCTGGTCTATCGTGAACCGCAGTCGTTTCAGTTTTCAGGCTGGTACCGTGAGATCAATTCACTCCAGGAGCCGTTCGATGCCGGGGTGGACGACCGTAAGCAAGCTCGTTTCTCGTTCAACGTGATCGCAGTTCGACGTCCAGGATAAGGAGAATTTGAATGTCTGTTTCACTTGCGAAGCTCCGCACGAAAGAAGTCAACAACGTCAAGTACGACAACGTTGCGGCCTACGGGGAAGACGTCCGCATCGGCTCCGTGTCGTCCGCCGACATGCTGGAGTGGGTCGAAGGCAACGCCGACCCGCTCAAGAAGAAGATCTCAGGCCTGCGCCTGCTCGTGAAGTCGGTCACCGACGACACCGGCGCGCGGTACTCGCCCGAGGAATACGACGAGGCCGTGAAGGACTTCGCTGCGAAGGACGCCCAGGAGAACGGCAAGGTCCTCCGCAAGGTGCTCCTCCTGAACGGGTTCCCTGTTCCGAAGGAACTCAAGGACGCCGAGAAGGAAGGTGACAAGCCCGCGCTGGAGAATCCTGAAGCGGAGATGCAAGCCCGAAAAAACGACTAAGGGCAGACGACTTTCGTCGTTTTGCCCATCGGTTGGCCGGGTACCTGAAGGAGACGGACGTCGAAGGGATGCTGGAGCGCATGTCCTTCGACGACCTGATGTGGTGGAGGGCGTTTGACCTGATCGAACCATTCGGGGATCGGCGGGCCGACTACCACGCCGCATCGATCTGCGCGGCGATCTACAACACCACGCTGATGCGGGGTGGGTCGCGTAAACGAATGAGTCCGAGCGACTTCCTATTGGAATTCAAGGACGTCGAAACGAAACCGGATGCGCCAGGCAAGACCGAGACCCCGCCAACCGCTGGTTGGCTGCACATGAAATCGATCGCCAAGATGCACTTCGCACTGTCGAAGGCCTTGTCGAAACCCAGGCCGCAACGTCCACCGGCAAAGCCAGCAAGACCGGCCAGGCCCACGGCGCAGCAGCTGAAGAGAGCGAGATCACGTAGATGAACAACGTGAACATCGGAACCCTCGCCGGGCAGATTACCTTTGAGGACAAGATCTCCACCACGATGGAGGCGGTCCTCGCCAAGGTCAATCGACTCGACGAGAGTTTCGGTGGCATGAACAACTCGGTGAAGACCCTGGCGAGCGGCTTCATCCTTGGCGAATTGGCTATGAAGGCCTTCGACAAGGTGATGGACGTCAGCATTGGTCTGGTCGAGGACTTCACGACCGAGGGTGCGGGCATTGCCGACGTTGAAGAGAACTTCAACCGTCTGGCTGAGGGCGCTGACCGCGTTGGTGAAACCATGCTGGGCGTCCTCCGCGAGGGGACCCACAACACGATCGACGACTTCACTCTCATGAAGACCGTGAACGACCAGTTCGCGGCAGGCATTCAGCTCACCGACGAGCAGATGAAGACCTTGGCCGACGGTGGCTTCGCGCTGGCCCAGGCCAAGGGCATCGACGTCGCTGACGCGTTTGATACGGTGAACACCGCGATGCTGACTGGCCAGGTGCGGTCGGTGCAGCTGCTCACCGGCAAGATCGACCTGGCCAAGGCCGAGGAAGAGTACGCCAAGCAGCTGGGGACCACCTCCGAGCGTTTGACGACGCAGGAGAAGCAGGAAGCCGCGCGCATCGCCATCTTGAATGCCGTGTCCGACGCCACCAAGCGACTGGGTGAGCAGACGGACGGCGTCGATGAGATCATCGCGCAGGTCAGTACGGCCTGGGACAACTTTTATGACAACCTGATCTCGAACGTTGCGGCATCCCCGAAAGTAGTCGATGCGTTCCTGTCAATTCGAGACTCCATCTTCGAGACGTTTGGTGGCTCCGATGCTTTCATGGAAACCTTCATGTCAGGCATCGAGAGCACAGCCGACGTGGTGACCGAGTGGGCACCGATCATCGTGGGCTGGTTTGGCAAGATGCGCGACGGAGCGGTGGAGTTGTGGGACCGGGCCGTCGATGCCTGGGAGAAGTACGGCCCGCTGCTCAAGGGCGCGTTTGACATCATCAAGGGCGTAGTCGTTGGCGTCTACGACGCGGTGATCGGCACCTGGGACGCGCTGCCCGACTGGATGAAGCGAGTCGCGGAGCGGAGCGCCATCGCGGCAGCGGGCATGTACCTGTTGTCGTCTGGCGTGGAAGCGGCCAGCTCCAGCGTCCTGGACATCACGGCCAGCTTCGCCACGATCACTTCGGGCTTCCAGTCTCTCCCGGCTGTGCTCACCGGCATCAGTGCGGGCTTCGCCACGATGGCTACGCAGGCCAGCATCATGTGGGCCGTGATGGACTTCAGCTCGATTGCCCAGGCTGCCGCGTCGTTCAAGTTGCTGGCCGGGTCGATCGCTTCCACGATCGGACCCTTGGGCATCGCTGCGGCCTACGCCACCGCGTTGTTCCTGGCGTACGAACTGGGCCAGACCGAAGCGGTGAGCGATTGGTTCATGGAGCTGGGTCTCGAACTGCAGGGCTTCACGCAAGCCGAGCAGGACGCCATGATCGCGGCCGACAAGGCGATGACGGCGACCAACGCCAGCGCCAAGGCCAGCAAGGAACAGACGGATGTTCTGGCGTTGCTCGAAGCGGTGCAGGCGCAGGTGAACGAGGGCACGGCAGCCCTCACGACTTCCGTGAACGAACAGGGCGAGGCCCTGACCGACACCACTGCGCGCACCAAGGAGTACGAGCTGGCCTGGGAGGCGTTGAATGCTCTTGGCACCACCTGGCAGGACACGCTCAAGGGTGTCAACGGGGACCTGCGCGCCAGCGTGATGGAGTACGCCAAGCTGGGAGCGTCGGTCGAGGAACTCTACCAGGCGTTCCCCAAGCTGACTAAGGCGCAGGCCGAGGCTGCGGTGGAAGCGGTGAAGGCCGCGCGCGAGATCCAGGCGGTCAACCAGGAGACCCTGGACATCATCAACGAGGCCCACGGCAACAACATCAACGACTGGATCGAGGGTGAGCAGCGTAAGCTCGCGGCCACGTTGGAAAGCCTGAAGCTGCAGGGCAAACTCACCGATGAGATGCTCAACGCGCAGATGGCGAAGTTCGACGCGACCATCGATGCGGAGATCAGCAAGCGTAATGAGTCCAATGAACTTTCGCGGGACCATTACGCGATGCTGGTGGACGAGGCACAGAACGCGTACGACTTGCTGATGAAGGACGTGACGTCGCACACCGACCGTGAGATTCGTGAGTCGGCGCGGCTGCTCGAACAGCGTAAGCGGGATTTGGCCCAGTGGAATAACATCGCCAACGGCATCATGGACTCCAACACCGCTAACGTGGTGGATGAGACCAGTAAGCAGATTGCATCTGTGAATGCGCTGGGAGACGCTTGGACGGCTTCCGTCGGTGGTGCGATTGATGAGTCAACTGTGAAGGTGCGAACGCTGAGTGGTGAAGTGAAGAGCCTGGCCGAGTATCAGGCCAGTCAGTTGGCCGGGGGTAGCACCAACGTCACCCGTGCCAACCTGGAATCGTTCGCCAAGCAGTTTGGCATCCCCGTTTCTGATGCTTTGTCGATGGCGTCACGTGGTTTCTCGTTTCAGGAGATCCGGGATGCTTATAACTCTGGCACCACGAAGACGTGGGTCCCTTCGGGTCCCCGCATCCCTGGCTTCCGTGAGGGTGGCTTCGGAGACTTCAAGGATGGCACGCTGGCCATGCTGCATGGACCCGAGGTGATCGTTCCACTCGACAAGTTTGGCGGCATGGGCAACGTCACGAACCACTTTTACGTGAACGGTACGGCCGAGGAGTCAGCGCGGAAGATCTCGCAGATCCTCATCCGCGACTTCAAGACCGGACGTCAACTCAACTTCAAGTAATAAGGAGAACTGAACATGGCTCTTGGATATGTTGAAACACTGATCACTTCTGTCGAGAACGGCACGGCTGTCACCGCTGCTGCGGCGACTACGTTGCTGCCCGCCTCGGCGGTGAAGACGCTGCCCGCCAACTACTTCGACTTCGTGGGCAAGCAAGTGTTGGTCAAAGCCTCGGGGCGCATCTCGTCGCTGATCACCACGCCTGGTACCGCTCGATTCGATGTCCGCCTGGGTGGCACCGTCGTGTTCGACGGCCTGGCGATCCTGCTCGACTCGGTGGCCGCGCATACCAACGTCGGGTGGACATTGGAGATCCTCTTGACGTGTCGAGCGATCGGTGCGACCGGAAACTTCTTCGGCCAGGGCACGTGGACCTGCGAAGACATCCTCGGTGTTCCGGCAACCGCGCCCAAGGGCGTGCTGTCCGCGATCCTGCCCTGGAACTCCGCGCCTGCGGTCGGCGGCAACGTCGATACGACTACGTCGCTTGCTTTGAATCTGTTCTTTACGCAGACCGTGGCGACAGGCTCTTGCCAGCTGCATCAGTTTGGCGCGTACGGGTTGAACTAACATGCGTCCTGACCTGAAGCCTACGCAGGGTCCGAATCGTAAGGGACCGCCTCTTCGCCCCCCCCAGGGCTTTGAGTCGTTCCCTGTCATTGAGAATGTATCTCCGTCTGCGTCACGAGTCGTGGGCGGAGATACGATTACGATCACTGGCTTCCGATTCGCCCCTGACGTTACGGTCCTCTTTGGAGATGAACCCGCGTTGAACGTGGTGGTGGTGTCCTCGCAGGAAATTACATGCGAGTCGCCCGCGCACGACGAAGGCGTCGTGGACATCACGGTGATCAACAATCACAACGGAGAAGAGGGCACACGGATTCAGGCATTTACGTTTGTCGAAGGTCACATCGTTAGCGTGTCCAACAATCGCGGATCGGTCCTTGGTGGCACGGAGCTGAGCATCATCGGCTTCAACTTCATCGCGGGCGCGTTGGTCTACTTCGGCGGTGAGCTGGCGACCGGCATCGAGTTCGTGGACGATACAATGTACCGCGCCATCACGCCCGCGCACGCTTCCGGCCTGGTGGACGTCGAAATCGTGGAGCCTTCGGGGTACACGATCGTGGGGAAGTTTCTCTTCAGCTACACCGCTGCAGTGTTCGGCGGTGATATTCGTCGTAGTCCGTCGGTGACCGTGACCGAGGCCACGGACGGTGGTTCAAACACCGCAGGCTTTGTGATTGACGGATCGGGCACTCCTCCGGTGGGCCTGGAGCGCACGACCTTTAAGGACAAGCTCGACAATATCTTGTTCTCCGGTCAGGTGACGAGCTTCTCGCAGAGCTACGAGGACGCCAGAGAGAATTTTGTGTGGTCGGCTGGCTGCACCGATCACTCGTATCGTTTCAACCGCCTGCGTCCATTTGGTGTGTTCAATAACGTCAGCGCCAGCGACGTGGCGGAAGCGTTGATCTCTGCGTATGCGCCCGGCTTCCTGACGAACTT
>Ga0180085_1000141_pt1 | contig 24156 bp, 11 predicted proteins | sample EasRiv730_16_10D_FD_123013 | JGI IMG/M metagenome (GOLD analysis project Ga0180085, IMG submission 123013) | Soil microbial communities from meander-bound floodplain in the East River, Colorado, USA - East River metaG ERMLT730_16_10D | ecosystem: Environmental > Terrestrial > Soil > Floodplain ... | reverse complement strand
GCGGCGGGATGGGGGAACTTCGGCCGGGTTCCGAAGCCGCCGTGCACCGGGTCGAAGTAGCGCGCCATCTGGCGGGCGGCATCGTCGAGCAGGGAGGACGCGAGCTCGCCCGGCGCCGCGGCCTCGAGCTGCTCCGAGAGCGCCCGGCGCACCGCGAGCGCCTGCGCGTCGAGGTGCGGGCGCTGCTCGTCCCAGGCGCGCCGGATCTGCTCCAGCACGCTGCGGAACCCGGGGCGGCCGTACTTCCCATCCGGCGGGAAGTAGGTGCCGCCGAAGAACACCTGGCCCTCGGGGGTGAGCAGAGCCGTGAGCGGCCAGCCGCCCTGGCCCGACATCGCCTGGACGGCGCGCTGATAGCGCGTGTCCACGTCGGGCCGCTCATCGCGGTCCACCTTGACGCACACGAAATGTTCGTTGAGGAACGACGCGAGGTCGGGATCCTCGTAGGACTCTCCATCCATGACGTGGCACCAGTGGCACCAGACGGCACCGACGTCGAGCAGGATGGGGCGATCACGAGCCTTCGCTTCCCGGAAGGCTTCGTCGCTCCAAGGGTGCCAGTGCACCGGCTGGTGGGCGGCGGAGGCGAGGTAGGCGGAGGGTGAGCCCGCCAGGCGATTCTCACTCATGCCCGATCCGTTTCACGACGTCACGCCCGCGGTCGACGACGGGCAGAGCGGGCTGAGCACGCACGCCGCGCACTTCGGCCGGCGCGCGATGCAGGTGCCCCGGCCGTGCGTGATGAGCAGGTGGGAAAAGAGTGTCCAGTCCTCGCGCGGGAACAGGGCCATCAGGTCGCGCTCGACCTTGACCGGATCGTCGTGGCGGGTGAGACGGAGGAGTCTCGAGATCCGGCCGACGTGCGTATCGACCGTCACACCTTCGTTCAGGCCGAACGCATTGCCGAGGACGACATTGGCGGTCTTCCGGCCGACGCCCGGCAGGACGCGGAGCTCGTCCATCGTGCGGGGCACCTGCCCACCGTGGTTCGCCACGAGCGCCCTGGCCATCGCGATCAGATTCCTGGCCTTGCTCCGGAAGAACCCGGTCGAACGGATCAGGGCCTCGAGTTCGTCCGGCCGGCCCAGCGCGAGCGCGGCGGAATGCGGGTAGCGGGCGAAGACGGCGGGCGTGACCATGTTCACACGGACGTCGGTGCACTGGGCGGAGAGGATGGTCGCGACCAGCAGCTGGTACGCGTCGGCGTGGTGGAGCGCGCAGTGGGCATCGGGGTAGCGCCGCTTCAGCGCCGCCAGGATGCGACCGGCGCGGAGCCGGCGCGCCGCGGCGGGTTCCCGCCCGGCCATCAGCCGCGCCGGCGCCGGGCGAAGGCAAGGAACTCCTCGGCGCTCCGCGTGTTGAGCACGTCGGCGGCGCCGAGCCAGCCCTTTCTCGCGATACCGATCCCATACTCCACATTGTCGAGCCCGGCGAGGTTGTGCGCGTCCGCACCGATCGAGATCGAAACCCCCGCCGCCCGCGCCCGGCGGATGAGCCGCCAGTCGAGGTCGAGCCGGTGGGGGTCGGCGTTGATCTCGATCGCGACGCCGCGCGCCGCGGCGCGGGAGAACACCGCCTCCATGTCGATCGGGTACGCATCCCGCGAGAGGAGCAGGCGGCCCGTGGGGTGACCGAGAATGGTCAGGAAGGGATTGTCGAGCGCCGCGAGCACCCGGGCCGTCATTTCCTCGCCGCTCATGTTGAACCTGCTGTGAATCGAGCCGATGACGAAGTCGAGGCCCGCCAGGATGCCGTCGTCGTAGTCGAGGCGGCCGTCGGCGAGGATGTCGGCCTCGACGCCCTTGAGGATCCGGAACCCAGGCAACGTCGCGCCCACCTGGTCGATCTCCGCCGCCTGGCGCGCGAGGTCCGCGGGCTTGAGTCCGCCGGCGTAGGCGGCGGACTGGCTGTGGTCGGTAATGCCGAGCCAGTCATACCCGGCGGCGCGGACCGTTCGCGCCAGCTCCTCGACCGTCACGGAGCCGTCGGAATACTGCGTATGGCAGTGGAGGAAGCCCTTGAGGTCGGACCGCTCGAGCAAGCCGGGCAGCGACGCCGACGCGGCGGCCCCCACTTCGCCTTGTCCCTCCCGGAGCTCGGGCGCAATCCACGCGAGACCGAGGGCCCGGTAGAGGGCCTCCTCGTCGGGGGTCGAGACAAACTCGCTCCCGCGCCAGAGCGCGGCCCCGGTCAGGTTGTAGCCGCGCGCCGCGGCGTGCGCGCCCAGCTCCTCCAGGTGCGCCGCGCTGCCGGTGGTGTGCGCCAGCACGGCGCCGGCGTTGACAGGCGGGGTTATGACGACCTGAACGCTCGAGCCGCCGGCGAAGCGAAGCGTCACCCGGCGCTCGTCCTGACTCGCGAATTCGTGGACCCCCGGCAGCTGACCCAGGCGCCGCGCGAGCTCGGCCGGAGGTACGTCCGCGACGAGCACGACGACGAGCTCGCGCACGACTTCCATCCTGCGACGCACCTCACCTGCGGGGACCGCCCGGAGCACGCCGGGCAGCCGCTCGAGCCCCTCGAGAAGGCTCCGCGTTTCCTCCGCGGCATGATGGCAGAGCTTGAAGGCGCTCGCCTGCCGGAGGAAGGCGATGCTCTTCCGGATATTGTCGGCGGTCTTCTGGCCGAAGCGCGGGAGTTGCGCCAGGCGGCCGTCGTTGGCGGCGGCCTCGAGTTCCGGCAGGCTGTCAATCGCAAGCGTCTCGTGGATCTGGCGGATCTTCGCCACGCCGAGTCCCGAGATGGCGAGCATCTCCACCAGGCCAGGCGGCACCTGCTCGCGCAGCTCCTCGAGCAGGGAGCTGCGGCCGGCATCGGCCAGTTCCTGGACGATTTCGAGGCTGGCGGGGCCGACCCCCTTCGTGGCGGCGAGGGAGCCGTTCGCGAGCGCCTCCGTGAGCGGGCCCGGGAGCCCGCTGACCACGCGAGACACCGTCCGGAACGTCCGGACGCGGAACGGGTTCTCGCCCTTCAGCTCCATGAACGCGGCGATCTGCTCCAGCGCCTCCGCCACGGCCTTCTTGTCCATCCGCTCCATCAGCCGGCCTCCGGGCCGCCGCGAGCCGTGGCCGGCTCGGGCACGAACACGAGCAGTCGGCCGGCGAGCTCGACGAGCTCCTCCGGGCCGACCAGGGAATGGATGCCCGCGGCCGCGCCGCCGGCCAGCACGGGGGAAAACGGCGCGCTGCCGTCGGGCCGGACGAGCGCTGGCGCCGGCGCTCCGACCGCCTCCACCACGGAAAAGCCCATCCGGCCCGGATGCATGCCGAAGATACCCAGCACGCGCAGGCCACCGAGGGACACCGAGTGGACGAAACACCCATCGAGCGGCTCGGCCGGGGCATCCGGGGCGAGCGAGGCCCAGACCAGCCGTTCCGGCACCTGCAGGTAGCCTGCGGAGGGTGGGGCGTCCACGCGCGCAGCGCCGGGTTCCAGGGCGGTCCGCGCCTGGTCGATGTCGATCCGCCAGGTAGGCACGCCCGCGTCCCACGTGAGGTAGGCGTGGTGCGCCAGGGCCGCCAATTCGCCCACACCCTCGCCCGCGTCGCTATCATCCGGTCGCAAGTCGCGCAGCAGCGTCATCGCCGGAAGGGAGAGGAGGAAGGCGTCCCGGTCGCGCGGATCGTGACCGGCTCCCGAGAGGGCCTCCCGGATGGCGGGGAACCGCTCGGCGGCCAGCTCCGCGAAAACGAGGTCGAACGGGGTCGAACGGCTCATCGCGGGAAAGGTAATGCCTCTGGTGGGGGTCCCCGGGCGGCGATACCTTTGCCCGTTCCTGCCCCCGCAGTTATCCAAGCGCGCCGGAGGTGTGGTGGTCAAGACCGGGAGCATCGCCACGAAAGTGGCGCTGGTCGTCTCAGCCGTTGTCGTTGCGGCACTGGCCCTTGTGGGCGTGTTCGCGCTGCGGAGCTCGGACAAGGAGCTGGTCCGGCTGCAGCTCGATCAGGCGAGCCGCCGGCTCAACACGAACCTCGCCATCGCCGAGCGCATATTCGAGGAGCGGTTTCCCGGCGAGTGGCGGCTGGCGGACGGCGCGCCGGTCGGCTTCGGCCAGGGCTCCCAGTCAGAATCGCTGACCACCCACCTCTACAAGGGCGAGACGCCCATCCTCGCCAATCCCGAAGTCACGGCGCTCCTGCTCGAGGTGGCCAGGCTCACCGGGACGGAATTGAGCTTCGCGCAGCGGCTGCCGGACAATCGCGTCCTGCTGCTGGCGACCAGCGACACGGGATCGACTTCCGCCAGAGTGCTGACGGTCATGCGGTCCCGCGACCCGTCCACCGGCGAGCCGGTGGCTGCCGGGCTCGCGCTGATGGAAGGCGAGCCGGTGTTCGGACGCTCGACCGAGGGCGAGGACGACTGGACGCTGTACCGGACGATCCGGGCCGGCAACGACATCGTCGGCGTGTTCTATGCCGCGACTCCCTACGGCCCCTTCGCGGAGAGCGCGGCCGCCGCCTCCCGCAGCGTCGCCGAAGGGCTCCTGCCGGTCGTGCTGATGGTGGCCGCGGGTGCGTCGCTCCTGCTGTTCCTCCTCACGCGGGGGATGCTGCGCCCCCTGCGGGCCATCCACCACGCCGTGGCCCGGCTGGGCGAAGGGGAGTGGCCGCAGGAAATCCAGGTTCGGAGCCGGGACGAAGTGGGCGAGCTGGCGCGCGCCTTCAATCGCATGGCCGCCGACCTCCGGCAGATCTACGCAACGATCGAGGAGAAGGTCCACCTCCGGACCCGCGAGCTCGAGGAGAGCAACACGGCGCTGGGCGCGGCGCGGGAGGCCGCCGACGTGGCGAACCAGGCCAAGAGCCGCTTCCTGGCGAACATGAGTCACGAGCTCCGGACGCCGCTCAATGCCATCATCGGCTACAGCGAGATGCTCGAGGAGGAGGCGGAGGACCGCGAACAGACCGACCTGATACCGGACCTCCAGAAGATCCACGGCGCCGGCCGCCACCTGCTCCAGCTGATCAACGACATCCTCGACCTCTCGAAAATCGAGGCCGGGCGCATGGACCTGTACCTCGAGACCTTCGACGCCAAGGCGATGGTGGACGAGGTGGTCAGCACGATCCAGCCGCTGATCCGGCAGAAGGCGAACACCCTGCGCGTCACGCTGGGCGACGGCCTCGGCCCCATGCATGCCGACCTGACCAAGCTGCGCCAGGCGCTCTTCAACCTGCTCAGCAACGCCTCCAAGTTCACCGAGGCGGGCACCATCGAGCTTCGGGTCAGCCGGGAACTCCGCGACGGCATGGAGTGGATCGTGTGCGCGGTGCGCGACAGCGGCATCGGCATGACGGCGGAGCAGCTGGCGCGGCTGTTCCAGCCCTTCAGCCAGGCGGACGCCTCCACCACCCGCAAGTACGGCGGCACCGGGCTGGGGCTGACCATCACGAAGCGATTCTGCGAGATGATGGGCGGCACGGTCACCGTGGAAAGCGTGCCGGGCGAGGGGTCCACCTTCACGATCCACCTGCCGGCGGACGTGCTGCCCCCGCCGGTCACCACGGAGCATGTCGCCGGGGTCGCCGGGCCGGCCGGCACCGTCCTGGTCATCGACGATGACGCCGCCATGCATGACCTGGTGCGCCGGACGCTCGACAAGGAGGGCATCAACGTCATCAGCGCGTTCGGCGGGGACGAGGGCCTGCTGCTGGCGCGGGAGGCGAAGCCGGCGGTCATCACGCTCGACGTGATGATGCCGGGGAACGACGGCTGGAACGTGCTCCGGTCGCTGAAGGCGGATCCGTCACTTTCTTCGATTCCGGTCGTAATGCTGACGATCGTGGACGACAAGAACCTGGGCTTCTCCCTGGGCGCGTCTGAATACCTGACGAAGCCGGTGGACCGTGAACGGCTGGTGCGCGTCATTCGCCGGCTCCGGGCGGACGGCACGGGCGGGCGCGCCCTCATCGTCGACGACGATCCGGCCGCCCGGGAGCGCATGCGGCACATGCTGGAGCAGGAGGCGTGGGAGGTCTTCGAGGCCCCCCACGGGAGGGCCGGGCTGGACGTCATGGCGGACCGGCTGCCGGACCTCATCCTGCTCGACCTGATGATGCCGGAGATGGATGGGTTCGAGTTCCTCGCGGCGCTGCACGCGCGGGAGGGGGGGCGTTCGGTTCCGGTGGTGGTGGTGACTGGCGCGGACCTCACTCCCGCCGAGCGCGAACACCTCGCGGTCAACGTGGCAAAGGTGTTCGACAAGCGGCACCTTGACGAGGCGGAATTCCTGACCGAACTGCGGCGCCACCTGGGCGCGCCGGCCACGAAGGGGTCGTAGTCCGTGACGAAGATTCTGCTGGTCGAAGACAATGACCTGAACCGGGACATGCTGTCCCGGCGGCTCACCAAGCGCGGCTACGAAGTCGTCACCGCCACCGACGGTGAAGAGGGGCTGGTGCTCGCCCAGGCCGAGCAGCCGGACCTCGTCCTGATGGACATGAGCCTGCCCGGCATCGATGGCTGGGAAACAACCCGGAGGCTGCGCGCCGGGGCCGGCACCTCTACGATTCCAGTGATCGCCCTGACGGCCCACGCCATGGCCGGCGACCGGGAGCGCGCGCTGGAGGCCGGATGCGACGACTACGACACCAAGCCGGTGGAGATGGACCGCCTCCTGCTCAAGATCGAATCCCTCACCCGTCCCCGCCCATGATCCGCACGATTGTCCGACAGCTTCCGATCGCCGCCGCCGCGGCACTCCTGGCCTGCAGCGCCGGCGGGGGTGCCACCCCGGCCGGCCCGGCCCCCGCCGCTCCGGCGTCCGCCATCCCCGCGGTCCGCGTGCCGCCCGGGGTCGAGCCCACCTTTGCCGCCACGGTCACCGGCAACGGCTGGGTGGACGGTACCGTGGGCGGAGGAGCCCGGTATTTCCGCGAAACCGGCGGCACCGCGAACCAGCCATTCGAGTTGCGCGGGACCGAATTGGGCGATGAAAAGGACAAGGCGTGCGGCAAGGACTGGCGCCCCTCCGAGGCCCGCTCGATCGTGACGGTCATTCCCGAGGTCAATCCCGCCCAGCGGACCGCCGGCTTCACGCTGAACGCCGACGCGGCGTCCACCCGGGGTCGGTGGCGAGAGAAAGGCGTCCTCACGTGTACGACGGTCAGCCGGTCGGATGCGCAGAGCGCCTCGATGGCGCGAGGGCTGATCGCCGTGACCCTCGGTGGTCCGGTGGGCGGCCGGGACCGGCTGTTCATCGACACTACCGGTTTCTCCACGGGCGAATGGGCGTTCCGGGTGTCCGACACCGGCGGCGACCCGCTCGCGACCGAGCGGCTCGGCACGGGCCTGGTCGCGGAGGTGCCGGGGCCGGGGCGCTACGAGGTCGTGGCGTCGGTCACGGCGCGGGCCGCCGCGGCCGCTCGCGACTCCCTTGCCCAGCGGCTCCGGGCCAGCGTTCGCGTCGCGAGCCTCCGGAACGCCATCGCCGCCGCGACCGGACGGTATCCCACCCCGGACATGCAGGTGCCATTCGACGCGGTGATCTCCACGCCGGAGATATCAGGGTCGATTCAACGGGCGCTGGCGAGCTACCAGCCGTGCGGCACCAAGCCCGGCTGCGCGGGGAAGGTCTTCGATGCCGTGGTGCGCGCGGTCTGGATCCGGTCGCTCGGGGGCGGGGCGGCGATCGATCTCGTGTTTGCGGGGACGAAGCGGGCCCCCGTCAACATCCGGCTCATCGGCGAGGCGGAGATTCGCGGGGACTCGCTCTACCTCACCTCGGCGCATCTCGATCCCTCACAGCGGGACGTCGCCGGGAAGCGGGATCTGGCGGATGCCGCCGCCAAGCTGGCCGGACGGATCGCCGCCACCGGCCACCCGATCGCGGCACTGCGGCAGGAGGGCGAGCAGGCGGTGCGATCCCGCTTCCCGGTTCCCTGGGGCGCCGTGTGCGTCGGGGTGGCGAATACGCCGCCCGCATTCCTGGGACTCCGGCCGGTGACCGATTCAACGGCGCTCGCCGTGGTCTTCGCCCTCGCGCCGGAGCCCGCGCGCGCCTGCCCGCGGCCCCGGTAGGGCGCGAATGGGCGTGGTCAGGATGATTCAGGCCGAAGCGCGGGTCGAAGCCCTGCCCGCGCTGCTCGACCTCGCCACGACGGGCGCGCGCGAGGCCGGCGCCGACGAGTCCGGCCAGCATGACGTGCGGCTGGCGGTCGAGGAGGTGCTCATGAACATCATCAATCATGGGTACCCGCCGGGAGCCGGGGGACCGGTGACACTGCAAGTCGCGGCCGCGCCGGGATCGGTCACCGTGACGGTGCTCGACGAGGCGCGCCCGTTCGCGCCGGAGCGGGCGCCCGCACCGGATCTTGCCTCAGGATGGGAATCGCGCCCGGTCGGAGGGCTCGGGTGGTACCTTGTGTACAAGCTGATGGACGAGGTTCGTCACCGTCCACGCGATGCCCAGGGCAACGAACTGACACTGCTCAAGCGCTTCGGCCCGGCCGCGGCGCCTACTTCAACGAACTCGGGGAATCGGACGATGCAGATCGAAGTGGAACGCCGCGGGACGCTGGCGATCGCAAAAGTGCGGGGAAACATCGACGGCCTGACGGCACCGGAACTCGAGCGCGTGCTCGGCGGCGAGGTCACCGGGGGAAGCGCGAACCTCGTGGTGGCGTTCGAAGGCGTGGACTATACGAGCTCGGCGGGGTTGCGGGTGCTGCTCTCGGTGGTGAAGGAAGCGCGGAGCCGCGGCGGGGACGTGCGGCTGGCCGGCGTTCGGGAGAATGTACGGAAGGTGCTGGACTTGAGCGGATTCACCGGCATCCTGAAGCTGTTTCCCGACGTGGATGCGGCCGCCAGGAGCTTTGCGGCCTGAGATTCGCTACCCGGGAAGGCGACGGACCGCAGCCAGCGTGATGTCGTCCGCCTGTTCCGCGCCGGCCGCGAACCGCTGCACTTCCCCAAGCACCCGTTCGATCAGTTCATCCGCACTCCCGGGGCCCTGCACCAGCAGTTCGGCCAGCCGGTCCTCCCCGAACAACGCCCCGGCGGCATCCTGCGCCTCGGTGACACCGTCGGTCCAGATGAACAGCGCCTCTCCCGGCCTCAGCGCCGCCTCGCCGACCCGGAACTCGAGCTGGGGCAGGAGCCCCAGCGCCGGCCCGGTGGGCTGGAGCCGGGTGAGGCCACCGGAGGTCAGGATCGCCGGCGGCTCGTGACCGGCGTTGACGTAGTAGAGGAGCCCCGTGGTCGTATCGAGGATGGCGAAGAATACGGTCGCGAACATGTTCGACCGGCTGTGGGTTCCGGCGATGTAGTCATTCGCGAGCGTCACGGTCCGAAGCAGATTGCCGCGGATTGCGTCGTCGCGGGAGCTGGCATCCCGCCGGCGCTCACGGCCCCGCCCGCGATCGTTCCACCGGGCGCCTTCGGACTGCTCCGCGAGCGCGCGCAGCAGGCTCCGGAACAGCGCCATGAAGAGGGCGGCACCGACCCCCTTGTCACATACGTCCCCCACGACCACGACGGTCTCCCCGCCGCTGAGCGTGAAGGCATCGTAGAAATCCCCCGACACCATCCGCGCCGAGCGGAGGCGGGCGGCGAGCTCGTAGCCCGGCGGTGTGGGCAGGGATTCCGGCAGGAAGTGCGACTGGATCTCCCGCCCGATCTCGAGCTCCCGTTGCAGGCTCCTGGCGTAGATCTGCTCCCGGTCATGGAGCCGCTTGCGCGCGAGCGAGGCCCCGAGCCGGGCCTGGAGAATGGTCGGGTCGAAGGGCTTGGGGAGGTAATCGACGGCCCCGAGCCGGATGCAGCGCGCGATGCTCTCCGGATCGTCCACGGCGGAGATCATGATGATGGGGATGTGCATCAGGTGCTCGTCCACGCGCACCGCCTCGAGCACCTCGTAGCCGTTGAGATTCGGCATCATGATATCGAGCAGCACGACATCGAAGGGCTCGGCGCGGAGCAGCTCCAGCGTCTGGCGTCCGTCCTCCGCCAGCACCACCTCGTGGCCCAGTCGCCGGACCCGCCGGGACAGCAGGTCGCGATTGAGCTCGTTGTCGTCGGCCACGAGGACGCGCGCGATGCCGGCGGGTTCGGGAGGGCTCACGCGGCCGGCTCCACGAGGATGCGCCGGATGTAGGGGAGGTGCGTCAGCGCCGCCCGCCGCCCTTCCTCAATCGCGTACGGAATCTTGTTCGTGTCGAAGATGCCGACCGGCTGATTGAACGCTGGCATCACCGGAATCACCTCGGCATGGTGTGACAGGTTGTGGAACGCGAACCGCGAGCGGAGCAGGTTGTTGGTCATGACGCCGGTCAGTTGCAGGGCAATCCGCAGCGGGCTCGTGAACCGGCGGATCGCCGGGCTCTCGAATCCGATCGCTAGAATCACGCCCGCTCCTTCCTGCATCGCCACGTTGACCGGCAGCGGGTCCGACAGGAACCCGTCCATCAGCAGCCGGTCTCCGATGCGCCAGGGCGGGAAAACCAGGGGAATGGCGATGCTGGCCCGCATCGCTTCCCAGAGCAGGCCCGCGGCCAGCACGACCTGCTCGCCGGTGTGGAAATCGGTGGCCGTGATGAACAGGGGAAGCTGCGTGTCACGGAAGTGCTGCTCGCCGAAGGCGGTCCTGAGGCGCTCGCCGAGCAGCCGGTCATCGCGAAAGCTGAATTCCGCCGAGAAGCCGAACAGTTTCGGGAACGCCGCCTGGAGCAGCGCGAAACGTCGCGGCCGGGACGTTGTTTCCGCGGTCCACAGGCGGACCGCCGTGTCGATCGTCTGCTCGATGGACCATCCCAGCGCCGCGGCCGCGGCGTAGATGGCTCCGCCGCTGCATCCCACCACCATGTCCAGCTCGATGCCGTCGTCCCGCAGCGCCTGCTGCAGGCCGAGGGCCGCGGCGCACTTCACGCCGCCGGCGCCGATCACGAGTGCCAGCCGCTTGCGAGGTTGCACCTGGGCCATGGGTCAAGGATGGAGCGCGTATCGCGGGCGCGCAACCGCGCCGCATCAGGATCGCGGAAGGAATGCGTCGAGGAGGCGGCGAAAATCTTCAAACGCTTCGACGTACGGCACGTGCCCGCAATACGGGAGCAGGTGAAACGGCGCGCCCAGGCACTCGGCCACCTCACGGGCGAACTCGGCCGGGATCGGGTCGTCATCCCCGTGCAGCACCACGGCGGGCAGGTGCAGCCCCCCGAGCGCCGGGCGGAGGTCGAACTCACCGAGACTGCTCCAGACTTCCTGCTGGGTCCGACCCGTCACCCGGAAGGGCGTCAGCGCGCCGACCTGTGATGGGTCGTGGAAGTAGCCGGCCACCGACAACTCGAACAGCCGCCGCTGGAAGGCCACCGGGTCCCGCTCCCGGAGCTTGCTTTCGCGCAGCGTGGCCCGCTCGGCCTGCAACGCCGGCGACATCGTGCGCTCGTGGAATCGCCGCTCGAATTCCGTCCGCGCGGCGCGCCAGGCCGGGGCCGCGGAGACCAGGGCGAGGCGCTCGACCCGGTCCGGATGGGTGGTCGCGTACAGCTCCGCGAGCAGCCCGCCCCACGAATAGCCCAGGAGGGTGAGCCGATCCAGTCCCCAGATCGAGCGGAGCGCTTCAAGATCGGCGACGTGCTCCGTCCAACCGACGGGGACATCGCGCGCCACCGGGGATTGCCCGCCGCCGCGCTGGTCGTAATAGATGAGTGTGCGGCTGGTGGCGAGCGCGTCGAATCCCGGCAGCAGGTAGTCGTGGTGCGCGCCCGGGCCGCCGTGCAGCACGACCGTGGCGGGGCCGGAGCCGGCGCGGCGCTCGAAGATCTCCACGCCGCGGACCGCGCGGGTGGCCGTTTCGGTCACAGGAGAACGGCGAGCGCGTCGGCGACGGTCTTCACCGCTTCCTGCTCCGCGGCGGTGAAGGGATCGGTGACATCGCTGTCGATGTCGATCTGGCCCAGGATCGCGGCTCCGCGCCGGATGAGCACGACCAGCTCGGAGCGGGTTTCGAGATTGCAGGCCAGGTAGTTCCCGAGCCCGCGCACATCGCCGATGTTCTGGTCCTGCCCCGTGGCCATCGCGGTGCCGCAGACGCCCGTGCCGACGGGAATGCGCGTGTGCTCCGTCTCACGCCCGCTGTGGGCCGGCCCACAGCGGGCGTGAGACGGAGCACACGCGCATTCCCGTCGGCACGGGCGTCTGCGGCACCGCGATGGCCACGGGGCAGGACCAGAACATCGGCGATGTGCGCGGGCTCGGGAACTACCTGGCCTGCAATCTCGAAACCCGCTCCGAGCTGGTCGTGCTCATCCGGCGCGGAGCCGCGATCCTGGGCCAGATCGACATCGACAGCGATGTCACCGATCCCTTCACCGCCGCGGAGCAGGAAGCGGTGAAGACCGTCGCCGACGCGCTCGCCGTTCTCCTGTGACCGAAACGGCCACCCGCGCGGTCCGCGGCGTGGAGATCTTCGAGCGCCGCGCCGGCTCCGGCCCCGCCACGGTCGTGCTGCACGGCGGCCCGGGCGCGCACCACGACTACCTGCTGCCGGGATTCGACGCGCTCGCCACCAGCCGCACACTCATCTATTACGACCAGCGCGGCGGCGGGCAATCCCCGGTGGCGCGCGATGTCCCCGTCGGTTGGACGGAGCACGTCGCCGATCTTGAAGCGCTCCGCTCGATCTGGGGACTGGATCGGCTCACCCTCCTGGGCTATTCGTGGGGCGGGCTGCTCGCGGAGCTGTACGCGACCACCCATCCGGACCGGGTCGAGCGCCTCGCCCTGGTCTCCGCGGCCCCGGCCTGGCGCGCCGCGCGGACGGAATTCGAGCGGCGATTCCACGAGCGCACGATGTCGCCGGCGTTGCAGGCCGAGCGGGCCACGCTGCGCGAAAGCAAGCTCCGGGAGCGGGACCCGGTGGCCTTCCAGCGGCGGCTGTTCGAGTTGTCGGTGGCCGGCTACTTCCACGACCCATCACAGGTCGGCGCGCTGACGCCCTTCCGGGTGACGGGTCGGACCCAGCAGGAAGTCTGGAGCAGTCTCGGTGAGTTCGACCTCCGCCCGGCGCTCGGGGGGCTGCACCTGCCCGCCGTGGTGCTGCACGGGGATGACGACCCGATCCCGGCCGAGTTCGCCCGTGAGGTGGCCGAGTGCCTGGGCGCGCCGTTTCACCTGCTCCCGTATTGCGGGCACGTGCCGTACGTCGAAGCGTTTGAAGATTTTCGCCGCCTCCTCGACGCATTCCTTCCGCGATCCTGATGCGGCGCGGTTGCGCGCCCGCGATACGCGCTCCATCCTTGACCCATGGCCCAGGTGCAACCTCGCAAGCGGCTGGCACTCGTGATCGGCGCCGGCGGCGTGAAGTGCGCCGCGGCCCTCGGCCTGCAGCAGGCGCTGCGGGACGACGGCATCGAGCTGGACATGGTGGTGGGATGCAGCGGCGGAGCCATCTACGCCGCGGCCGCGGCGCTGGGATGGTCCATCGAGCAGACGATCGACACGGCGGTCCGCCTGTGGACCGCGGAAACAACGTCCCGGCCGCGACGTTTCGCGCTGCTCCAGGCGGCGTTCCCGAAACTGTTCGGCTTCTCGGCGGAATTCAGCTTTCGCGATGACCGGCTGCTCGGCGAGCGCCTCAGGACCGCCTTCGGCGAGCAGCACTTCCGTGACACGCAGCTTCCCCTGTTCATCACGGCCACCGATTTCCACACCGGCGAGCAGGTCGTGCTGGCCGCGGGCCTGCTCTGGGAAGCGATGCGGGCCAGCATCGCCATTCCCCTGGTTTTCCCGCCCTGGCGCATCGGAGACCGGCTGCTGATGGACGGGTTCCTGTCGGACCCGCTGCCGGTCAACGTGGCGATGCAGGAAGGAGCGGGCGTGATTCTAGCGATCGGATTCGAGAGCCCGGCGATCCGCCGGTTCACGAGCCCGCTGCGGATTGCCCTGCAACTGACCGGCGTCATGACCAACAACCTGCTCCGCTCGCGGTTCGCGTTCCACAACCTGTCACACCATGCCGAGGTGATTCCGGTGATGCCAGCGTTCAATCAGCCGGTCGGCATCTTCGACACGAACAAGATTCCGTACGCGATTGAGGAAGGGCGGCGGGCGGCGCTGACGCACCTCCCCTACATCCGGCGCATCCTCGTGGAGCCGGCCGCGTGAGCCCTCCCGAACCCGCCGGCATCGCGCGCGTCCTCGTGGCCGACGACAACGAGCTCAATCGCGACCTGCTGTCCCGGCGGGTCCGGCGACTGGGCCACGAGGTGGTGCTGGCGGAGGACGGACGCCAGACGCTGGAGCTGCTCCGCGCCGAGCCCTTCGATGTCGTGCTGCTCGATATCATGATGCCGAATCTCAACGGCTACGAGGTGCTCGAGGCGGTGCGCGTGGACGAGCACCTGATGCACATCCCCATCATCATGATCTCCGCCGTGGACGATCCGGAGAGCATCGCGCGCTGCATCCGGCTCGGGGCCGTCGATTACCTCCCCAAGCCCTTCGACCCGACCATTCTCCAGGCCCGGCTCGGGGCCTCGCTCGCGCGCAAGCGGCTCCATGACCGGGAGCAGATCTACGCCAGGAGCCTGCAACGGGAGCTCGAGATCGGGCGGGAGATCCAGTCGCACTTCCTGCCGGAATCCCTGCCCACACCGCCGGGCTACGAGCTCGCCGCCCGCCTCCGCTCGGCGCGGATGGTGTCGGGGGATTTCTACGATGCCTTCACGCTCAGCGGCGGGGAGACCGTCGTGGTCGTGGGGGACGTATGTGACAAGGGGGTCGGTGCCGCCCTCTTCATGGCGCTGTTCCGGAGCCTGCTGCGCGCGCTCGCGGAGCAGTCCGAAGGCGCCCGGTGGAACGATCGCGGGCGGGGCCGTGAGCGCCGGCGGGATGCCAGCTCCCGCGACGACGCAATCCGCGGCAATCTGCTTCGGACCGTGACGCTCGCGAATGACTACATCGCCGGAACCCACAGCCGGTCGAACATGTTCGCGACCGTATTCTTCGCCATCCTCGATACGACCACGGGGCTCCTCTACTACGTCAACGCCGGTCACGAGCCGCCGGCGATCCTGACCTCCGGTGGCCTCACCCGGCTCCAGCCCACCGGGCCGGCGCTGGGGCTCCTGCCCCAGCTCGAGTTCCGGGTCGGCGAGGCGGCGCTGAGGCCGGGAGAGGCGCTGTTCATCTGGACCGACGGTGTCACCGAGGCGCAGGATGCCGCCGGGGCGTTGTTCGGGGAGGACCGGCTGGCCGAACTGCTGGTGCAGGGCCCCGGGAGTGCGGATGAACTGATCGAACGGGTGCTTGGGGAAGTGCAGCGGTTCGCGGCCGGCGCGGAACAGGCGGACGACATCACGCTGGCTGCGGTCCGTCGCCTTCCCGGGTAGCGAATCTCAGGCCGCAAAGCTCCTGGCGGCCGCATCCACGTCGGGAAACAGCTTCAGGATGCCGGTGAATCCGCTCAAGTCCAGCACCTTCCGTACATTCTCCCGAACGCCGGCCAGCCGCACGTCCCCGCCGCGGCTCCGCGCTTCCTTCACCACCGAGAGCAGCACCCGCAACCCCGCCGAGCTCGTATAGTCCACGCCTTCGAACGCCACCACGAGGTTCGCGCTTCCCCCGGTGACCTCGCCGCCGAGCACGCGCTCGAGTTCCGGTGCCGTCAGGCCGTCGATGTTTCCCCGCACTTTTGCGATCGCCAGCGTCCCGCGGCGTTCCACTTCGATCTGCATCGTCCGATTCCCCGAGTTCGTTGAAGTAGGCGCCGCGGCCGGGCCGAAGCGCTTGAGCAGTGTCAGTTCGTTGCCCTGGGCATCGCGTGGACGGTGACGAACCTCGTCCATCAGCTTGTACACAAGGTACCACCCGAGCCCTCCGACCGGGCGCGATTCCCATCCTGAGGCAAGATCCGGTGCGGGCGCCCGCTCCGGCGCGAACGGGCGCGCCTCGTCGAGCACCGTCACGGTGACCGATCCCGGCGCGGCCGCGACTTGCAGTGTCACCGGTCCCCCGGCTCCCGGCGGGTACCCATGATTGATGATGTTCATGAGCACCTCCTCGACCGCCAGCCGCACGTCATGCTGGCCGGACTCGTCGGCGCCGGCCTCGCGCGCGCCCGTCGTGGCGAGGTCGAGCAGCGCGGGCAGGGCTTCGACCCGCGCTTCGGCCTGAATCATCCTGACCACGCCCATTCGCGCCCTACCGGGGCCGCGGGCAGGCGCGCGCGGGCTCCGGCGCGAGGGCGAAGACCACGGCGAGCGCCGTTGAATCGGTCACCGGCCGGAGTCCCAGGAATGCGGGCGGCGTATTCGCCACCCCGACGCACACGGCGCCCCAGGGAACCGGGAAGCGGGATCGCACCGCCTGCTCGCCCTCCTGCCGCAGTGCCGCGATCGGGTGGCCGGTGGCGGCGATCCGTCCGGCCAGCTTGGCGGCGGCATCCGCCAGATCCCGCTTCCCGGCGACGTCCCGCTGTGAGGGATCGAGATGCGCCGAGGTGAGGTAGAGCGAGTCCCCGCGAATCTCCGCCTCGCCGATGAGCCGGATGTTGACGGGGGCCCGCTTCGTCCCCGCAAACACGAGATCGATCGCCGCCCCGCCCCCGAGCGACCGGATCCAGACCGCGCGCACCACGGCATCGAAGACCTTCCCCGCGCAGCCGGGCTTGGTGCCGCACGGCTGGTAGCTCGCCAGCGCCCGTTGAATCGACCCTGATATCTCCGGCGTGGAGATCACCGCGTCGAATGGCACCTGCATGTCCGGGGTGGGATACCGTCCGGTCGCGGCGGCGATGGCGTTCCGGAGGCTCGCGACGCGAACGCTGGCCCGGAGCCGCTGGGCAAGGGAGTCGCGAGCGGCCGCGGCGGCCCGCGCCGTGACCGACGCCACGACCTCGTAGCGCCCCGGCCCCGGCACCTCCGCGACCAGGCCCGTGCCGAGCCGCTCGGTCGCGAGCGGGTCGCCGCCGGTGTCGGACACCCGGAACGCCCATTCGCCCGTGGAGAAACCGGTAGTGTCGATGAACAGCCGGTCCCGGCCGCCCACCGGACCACCGAGGGTCACGGCGATCAGCCCTCGCGCCATCGAGGCGCTCTGCGCATCCGACCGGCTGACCGTCGTACACGTGAGGACGCCTTTCTCTCGCCACCGACCCCGGGTGGACGCCGCGTCGGCGTTCAGCGTGAAGCCGGCGGTCCGCTGGGCGGGATTGACCTCGGGAATGACCGTCACGATCGAGCGGGCCTCGGAGGGGCGCCAGTCCTTGCCGCACGCCTTGTCCTTTTCATCGCCCAATTCGGTCCCGCGCAACTCGAATGGCTGGTTCGCGGTGCCGCCGGTTTCGCGGAAATACCGGGCTCCTCCGCCCACGGTACCGTCCACCCAGCCGTTGCCGGTGACCGTGGCGGCAAAGGTGGGCTCGACCCCGGGCGGCACGCGGACCGCGGGGATGGCGGACGCCGGAGCGGCGGGGGCCGGGCCGGCCGGGGTGGCACCCCCGCCGGCGCTGCAGGCCAGGAGTGCCGCGGCGGCGGCGATCGGAAGCTGTCGGACAATCGTGCGGATCATGGGCGGGGACGGGTGAGGGATTCGATCTTGAGCAGGAGGCGGTCCATCTCCACCGGCTTGGTGTCGTAGTCGTCGCATCCGGCCTCCAGCGCGCGCTCCCGGTCGCCGGCCATGGCGTGGGCCGTCAGGGCGATCACTGGAATCGTAGAGGTGCCGGCCCCGGCGCGCAGCCTCCGGGTTGTTTCCCAGCCATCGATGCCGGGCAGGCTCATGTCCATCAGGACGAGGTCCGGCTGCTCGGCCTGGGCGAGCACCAGCCCCTCTTCACCGTCGGTGGCGGTGACGACTTCGTAGCCGCGCTTGGTGAGCCGCCGGGACAGCATGTCCCGGTTCAGGTCATTGTCTTCGACCAGCAGAATCTTCGTCACGGACTACGACCCCTTCGTGGCCGGCGCGCCCAGGTGGCGCCGCAGTTCGGTCAGGAATTCCGCCTCGTCAAGGTGCCGCTTGTCGAACACCTTTGCCACGTTGACCGCGAGGTGTTCGCGCTCGGCGGGAGTGAGGTCCGCGCCAGTCACCACCACCACCGGAACCGAACGCCCCCCCTCCCGCGCGTGCAGCGCCGCGAGGAACTCGAACCCATCCATCTCCGGCATCATCAGGTCGAGCAGGATGAGGTCCGGCAGCCGGTCCGCCATGACGTCCAGCCCGGCCCTCCCGTGGGGGGCCTCGAAGACCTCCCACGCCTCCTGCTCCAGCATGTGCCGCATGCGCTCCCGGGCGGCCGGATCGTCGTCGACGATGAGGGCGCGCCCGCCCGTGCCGTCCGCCCGGAGCCGGCGAATGACGCGCACCAGCCGTTCACGGTCCACCGGCTTCGTCAGGTATTCAGACGCGCCCAGGGAGAAGCCCAGGTTCTTGTCGTCCACGATCGTCAGCATTACGACCGGAATCGAAGAAAGTGACGGATCCGCCTTCAGCGACCGGAGCACGTTCCAGCCGTCGTTCCCCGGCATCATCACGTCGAGCGTGATGACCGCCGGCTTCGCCTCCCGCGCCAGCAGCAGGCCCTCGTCCCCGCCGAACGCGCTGATGACGTTGATGCCCTCCTTGTCGAGCGTCCGGCGCACCAGGTCATGCATGGCGGCGTCATCGTCGATGACCAGGACGGTGCCGGCCGGCCCGGCGACCCCGGCGACATGCTCCGTGGTGACCGGCGGGGGCAGCACGTCCGCCGGCAGGTGGATCGTGAAGGTGGACCCCTCGCCCGGCACGCTTTCCACGGTGACCGTGCCGCCCATCATCTCGCAGAATCGCTTCGTGATGGTCAGCCCCAGCCCGGTGCCGCCGTACTTGCGGGTGGTGGAGGCGTCCGCCTGGCTGAAGGGCTGGAACAGCCGCGCCAGCTGCTCCGCCGTCATGCCGATGCCGCTGTCGCGCACCGCGCACACGATCCACTCCATGCCGTCGCGGAGTTCCCGGCTGACCCGAAGCTCGATGGTGCCCGCCTCGGTGAACTTGGAGGCGTTGCTGAGCAGGTTGAAGAGCGCCTGGCGCAGCTTGGTCAGGTCGGCATGCATGGGGCCGAGGCCGTCGCCCAGCGTGACGCGCAGGGTGTTCGCCTTCTGCCGGATCAGCGGCTGGATCGTGCTGACCACCTCGTCCACCATCGCCTTGGCGTCGAAGGTCTCGAGGTACAGGTCCATGCGCCCGGCCTCGATTTTCGAGAGGTCGAGGATGTCGTTGATCAGCTGGAGCAGGTGGCGGCCGGCGCCGTGGATCTTCTGGAGGTCCGGTATCAGGTCGGTCTGTTCGCGGTCCTCCGCCTCCTCCTCGAGCATCTCGCTGTAGCCGATGATGGCATTGAGCGGCGTCCGGAGCTCGTGACTCATGTTCGCCAGGAAGCGGCTCTTGGCCTGGTTCGCCACGTCGGCGGCCTCCCGCGCCGCGCCCAGCGCCGTGTTGCTCTCCTCGAGCTCGCGGGTCCGGAGGTGGACCTTCTCCTCGATCGTTGCGTAGATCTGCCGGAGGTCGGCGGCCATGCGATTGAAGGCGCGCGCCAGCTCGCCCACTTCGTCCCGGCTCCGAACCTGGATTTCCTGCGGCCACTCCCCTTCGCCCAGCCGGGCCACGGCGTGGTGGATGGCCCGCAGGGGGCGCAGCATCCCCCGCGTGAGGAGGAACAGCAGGAGCGACGCACCCGCGGCCACCATCAGCACGACCGGCAGGAGCCCTTCGGCGACGCTGCGGGAGGCGGCGGCCGCGCTCTCCGCGAAGGGGCCGTAGGGAGTCGCGGCATAGAACACGCCGACGATGTCGTTGCCGGCCCGGATCGTCCGGTACAGCGTCCAGTCGTCCTCGCCCTCGGTCGAGCGTCCGAACACCGGCTCGCCTTCCATCAGCGCGAGCCCGGCAGCCACCGGCTCGCCGGTGGACGGGTCGCGGGACCGCATGACCGTCAGCACTCTGGCGGAAGTCGATCCCGTGTCGCTGGTCGCCAGCAGCAGGACGCGATTGTCCGGCAGCCGCTGCGCGAAGCTCAATTCCGTCCCGGTGAGCCTGGCCACCTCGAGCAGGAGCGCCGTGACTTCGGGATTGGCGAGGATGGGCGTCTCGCCCTTGTAGAGGTGGGTGGTCAGCGATTCTGACTGGGAGCCCTGGCCGAAGCCGACCGGCGCGCCGTCCGCCAGCCGCCACTCGCCGGGAAACCGCTCCTCGAATATGCGCTCGGCGATGGCGAGGTTCGTGTTGAGCCGGCGGCTCGCCTGATCGAGCTGCAGCCGGACCAGCTCCTTGTCCGAGCTCCGCAGCGCGAACACGCCCACAAGGGCCAGTGCCGCAACGACAACGGCTGAGACGACCAGCGCCACTTTCGTGGCGATGCTCCCGGTCTTGACCACCACACCTCCGGCGCGCTTGGATAACTGCGGGGGCAGGAACGGGCAAAGGTATCGCCGCCCGGGGACCCCCACCAGAGGCATTACCTTTCCCGCGATGAGCCGTTCGACCCCGTTCGACCTCGTTTTCGCGGAGCTGGCCGCCGAGCGGTTCCCCGCCATCCGGGAGGCCCTCTCGGGAGCCGGTCACGATCCGCGCGACCGGGACGCCTTCCTCCTCTCCCTTCCGGCGATGACGCTGCTGCGCGACTTGCGACCGGATGATAGCGACGCGGGCGAGGGTGTGGGCGAATTGGCGGCCCTGGCGCACCACGCCTACCTCACGTGGGACGCGGGCGTGCCTACCTGGCGGATCGACATCGACCAGGCGCGGACCGCCCTGGAACCCGGCGCTGCGCGCGTGGACGCCCCACCCTCCGCAGGCTACCTGCAGGTGCCGGAACGGCTGGTCTGGGCCTCGCTCGCCCCGGATGCCCCGGCCGAGCCGCTCGATGGGTGTTTCGTCCACTCGGTGTCCCTCGGTGGCCTGCGCGTGCTGGGTATCTTCGGCATGCATCCGGGCCGGATGGGCTTTTCCGTGGTGGAGGCGGTCGGAGCGCCGGCGCCAGCGCTCGTCCGGCCCGACGGCAGCGCGCCGTTTTCCCCCGTGCTGGCCGGCGGCGCGGCCGCGGGCATCCATTCCCTGGTCGGCCCGGAGGAGCTCGTCGAGCTCGCCGGCCGACTGCTCGTGTTCGTGCCCGAGCCGGCCACGGCTCGCGGCGGCCCGGAGGCCGGCTGATGGAGCGGATGGACAAGAAGGCCGTGGCGGAGGCGCTGGAGCAGATCGCCGCGTTCATGGAGCTGAAGGGCGAGAACCCGTTCCGCGTCCGGACGTTCCGGACGGTGTCTCGCGTGGTCAGCGGGCTCCCGGGCCCGCTCACGGAGGCGCTCGCGAACGGCTCCCTCGCCGCCACGAAGGGGGTCGGCCCCGCCAGCCTCGAAATCGTCCAGGAACTGGCCGATGCCGGCCGCAGCTCCCTGCTCGAGGAGCTGCGCGAGCAGGTGCCGCCTGGCCTGGTGGAGATGCTCGCCATCTCGGGACTCGGCGTGGCGAAGATCCGCCAGATCCACGAGACGCTTGCGATTGACAGCCTGCCGGAACTCGAGGCCGCCGCCAACGACGGCCGCCTGGCGCAACTCCCGCGCTTCGGCCAGAAGACCGCCGACAATATCCGGAAGAGCATCGCCTTCCTCCGGCAGGCGAGCGCCTTCAAGCTCTGCCATCATGCCGCGGAGGAAACGCGGAGCCTTCTCGAGGGGCTCGAGCGGCTGCCCGGCGTGCTCCGGGCGGTCCCCGCAGGTGAGGTGCGTCGCAGGATGGAAGTCGTGCGCGAGCTCGTCGTCGTGCTCGTCGCGGACGTACCTCCGGCCGAGCTCGCGCGGCGCCTGGGTCAGCTGCCGGGGGTCCACGAATTCGCGAGTCAGGACGAGCGCCGGGTGACGCTTCGCTTCGCCGGCGGCTCGAGCGTTCAGGTCGTCATAACCCCGCCTGTCAACGCCGGCGCCGTGCTGGCGCACACCACCGGCAGCGCGGCGCACCTGGAGGAGCTGGGCGCGCACGCCGCGGCGCGCGGCTACAACCTGACCGGGGCCGCGCTCTGGCGCGGGAGCGAGTTTGTCTCGACCCCCGACGAGGAGGCCCTCTACCGGGCCCTCGGTCTCGCGTGGATTGCGCCCGAGCTCCGGGAGGGACAAGGCGAAGTGGGGGCCGCCGCGTCGGCGTCGCTGCCCGGCTTGCTCGAGCGGTCCGACCTCAAGGGCTTCCTCCACTGCCATACGCAGTATTCCGACGGCTCCGTGACGGTCGAGGAGCTGGCGCGAACGGTCCGCGCCGCCGGGTATGACTGGCTCGGCATTACCGACCACAGCCAGTCCGCCGCCTACGCCGGCGGACTCAAGCCCGCGGACCTCGCGCGCCAGGCGGCGGAGATCGACCAGGTGGGCGCGACGTTGCCTGGGTTCCGGATCCTCAAGGGCGTCGAGGCCGACATCCTCGCCGACGGCCGCCTCGACTACGACGACGGCATCCTGGCGGGCCTCGACTTCGTCATCGGCTCGATTCACAGCAGGTTCAACATGAGCGGCGAGGAAATGACGGCCCGGGTGCTCGCGGCGCTCGACAATCCCTTCCTGACCATTCTCGGTCACCCCACGGGCCGCCTGCTCCTCTCGCGGGATGCGTACCCGATCGACATGGAGGCGGTGTTCTCCCGCGCCGCGGCGCGCGGCGTCGCGATCGAGATCAACGCCGACCCCCACCGGCTCGACCTCGACTGGCGGCTCATCCGCCGGGCGCGGGCGGCGGGGGTTTCGATCTCGATCGGTGCGGACGCGCACAACCTCGCCGGGCTCGACAATGTGGAGTATGGGATCGGTATCGCGAGAAAGGGCTGGCTCGGCGCCGCCGACGTGCTCAACACGCGGAGCGCCGAGGAGTTCCTTGCCTTCGCCCGGCGCCGGCGCGGCTGATGGCCGGGCGGGAACCCGCCGCGGCGCGCCGGCTCCGCGCCGGTCGCATCCTGGCGGCGCTGAAGCGGCGCTACCCCGATGCCCACTGCGCGCTCCACCACGCCGACGCGTACCAGCTGCTGGTCGCGACCATCCTCTCCGCCCAGTGCACCGACGTCCGTGTGAACATGGTCACGCCCGCCGTCTTCGCCCGCTACCCGCATTCCGCCGCGCTCGCGCTGGGCCGGCCGGACGAACTCGAGGCCCTGATCCGTTCGACCGGGTTCTTCCGGAGCAAGGCCAGGAATCTGATCGCGATGGCCAGGGCGCTCGTGGCGAACCACGGTGGGCAGGTGCCCCGCACGATGGACGAGCTCCGCGTCCTGCCGGGCGTCGGCCGGAAGACCGCCAATGTCGTCCTCGGCAATGCGTTCGGCCTGAACGAAGGTGTGACGGTCGATACGCACGTCGGCCGGATCTCGAGACTCCTCCGTCTCACCCGCCACGACGATCCGGTCAAGGTCGAGCGCGACCTGATGGCCCTGTTCCCGCGCGAGGACTGGACACTCTTTTCCCACCTGCTCATCACGCACGGCCGGGGCACCTGCATCGCGCGCCGGCCGAAGTGCGCGGCGTGCGTGCTCAGCCCGCTCTGCCCGTCGTCGACCGCGGGCGTGACGTCGTGAAACGGATCGGGCATGAGTGAGAATCGCCTGGCGGGCTCACCCTCCGCCTACCTCGCCTCCGCCGCCCACCAGCCGGTGCACTGGCACCCTTGGAGCGACGAAGCCTTCCGGGAAGCGAAGGCTCGTGATCGCCCCATCCTGCTCGACGTCGGTGCCGTCTGGTGCCACTGGTGCCACGTCATGGATGGAGAGTCCTACGAGGATCCCGACCTCGCGTCGTTCCTCAACGAACATTTCGTGTGCGTCAAGGTGGACCGCGATGAGCGGCCCGACGTGGACACGCGCTATCAGCGCGCCGTCCAGGCGATGTCGGGCCAGGGCGGCTGGCCGCTCACGGCTCTGCTCACCCCCGAGGGCCAGGTGTTCTTCGGCGGCACCTACTTCCCGCCGGATGGGAAGTACGGCCGCCCCGGGTTCCGCAGCGTGCTGGAGCAGATCCGGCGCGCCTGGGACGAGCAGCGCCCGCACCTCGACGCGCAGGCGCTCGCGGTGCGCCGGGCGCTCTCGGAGCAGCTCGAGGCCGCGGCGCCGGGCGAGCTCGCGTCCTCCCTGCTCGACGATGCCGCCCGCCAGATGGCGCGCTACTTCGACCCGGTGCACGGCGGCTTCGGAACCCGGCCGAAGTTCCCCCATCCCGCCGC